>Ga0256405_10000279_pt1 | contig 169151 bp, 123 predicted proteins | sample RumenRJG_02DNA_FD_189096 | JGI IMG/M metagenome (GOLD analysis project Ga0256405, IMG submission 189096) | Bovine rumen microbial communities from Lethbridge, Alberta, Canada - RJG_02 | ecosystem: Host-associated > Mammals > Digestive system > Stomach > Rumen | place: Canada: Alberta...
GAAAGGGTGAGAAATACAATCCTGATTACGATTATCATGCAACTATCGAGGCTGCGTGAGGACAAAGTGTTAAATATATAGTTAAAAAGAGAATTTTATTTGGAATTTAACATAGAATGCGGCTTTGGAACGGTATTAGAACGGACTTAGAGCGAATCAGAAGCGAAGGAAGAACGAGGGCATAACGAACCGTTTAGTTGCTCACCTTTACAGAAAGAAAAAATAGAATTTTTACACAACTCTGCAACTCATCACCCGTAGCGCTGTAATAATGTGTGCATCAGAGAATTACACGGGTGATTCATTTCACTTCACTCGTCACCCACTCATCACCCTCACTTAGCATATCGTCCTGATATTTAATCACTTGCAAAGACAATTCACTCGTCACCCTAAAAATGGGTGACGAGTGGTGAGAGGGTGAATCACGCATATAACATTCATATTATCAACAAGATACACAGTTTCGGGTTATGAGTCGGGTGACGAGTGGTATAGGGTGAATTGGCGCTGTAAGCCTCAATGTCACAACAACTTACAACGTTACGGGTGATGAGTGACGAGTTTTTTCAAAACTCTTTTTCTGAATGAAAAAATCAACCATATAGGTCGCTATTTTCCGTACAAATATTTGGAGATTTCAGAATAATTGTTTATTTTTGCACGCAGAAAGTGTTAACAAACATATATTAACCCATAAAAAAAATTAATAAGAAACAGAAAGTAAAACCAAACTAAACAAACGAGCGCTAACGCTCCTCTATGTTGAACCATTTTCAATGTAGACTTTGGCAAAAGAGCTAATCAATTAAATTAATAATCTATTTTAAAAACATTTGCTATATTTGCAAAAAACTAAATATATAATCATGGAAAAAATTACTTGTGTAGAAGATATAGATAAACGTATTAAAGAGATATGGAGTGCCCCATATATGAAAGAACTGCCTAATTGGGTTAGTGACAGAAGATATCGATATGCTGATCCTATAACAAATGCAGATTTACTTATAACTGGTATCAATCCCTCTTTTCGCGAAGGTAAAGACAATAAGGACATAGCAGATGAATACAGACATGGTCCTGCAAATCAGAACTTTAGACTCCCCAAATACGACAACTATTGGGGACCATTATCTAAGATGATTGATGAAAGATTGATAGATCGTTCTGATTATCTTGACATTTTCCATTTTTGTGAGAAAGACCAAAACAAACTAAGGAATGAGATTCTTAGTAGAGGGGAGAGCGGAATTAAATTTGTAGCTAATGAACTAAACCTAACCCAACATATTATTGAAGATATGCTAAAACCCAAATTGATACTTGTTAAAAACAAGGAATCTTGGGCGTATTGGGGTAAAATTGATGGATATGTATGGATGGGATATGAATTTGAAAAAATAAAAGATTATCCTTGTGGTGAATTGTGTAAGATTATTGGTTTACAAAAAAACGATAGAATTTCCCCAGAGATAGAAGATACTTGTTTAAAGGGCAGTTATGTTTTATTCTCAATACATATCAATCAATTTACTAAACGCGAGAAACGTCCAACTGCTGAACTACTCAATAATATACTTAATAATAAAATTGACTAAAGACGATTGATAGGCTATGGAAGAAAGAAGCTATCAAGATTTGCTTGACGCCCTTGGACATTGTAAAGAAGGTTCAGAAGAAGAATTCGAGATATATAAACAAATAGTGGCCATATGTGAGGATGAAATAAAAAACTTCCGTGATGACCTTGAAGATGATGGGACGCGTGGTTTTATGCCCATAGACCTCGATCAGTATGCAGCCCCAATGGATAATCTCTCAATAATCTATATGAAAAAAGGAGAGTATGCCAAGGCATTACATCTGCTTGAACAAGTCTTGCCGATGTATCGAATTCTGGAAATATACGACACAAATTATACCTATCAAAGGTGTAATGCTCTCAAGGCTATGGCTGAATGCTTAGAAAACTTAGGGAAGGAAAAAATGGCCATACTTTGCTATTATGAGTTGAAGCATTTACAATTAGAAGTTTTGGAATCAAGAAAAAAAAATGATGTGGAGTAAAATTGTGCTTTAACTACCTTTTGCCTTCTAAGAGCCTTTGCTGTAAGTCCGCTTTTTACCCAATCTATCGGAACGGACTTGAAGCGGATTAGAAGCGAAGGAGAAACGGACCTGAAACGGACTTACAACGGACTCACTTTGGAGGAGGAATCAGAATACGTTTTATCTCGTTTTTGCGACTTAACACACAGAAGGTAACAAGTAACAGGTAACAATAAGAAAATTAGTGAAAGCTGTCTTTTCCTGATTTTGGTTTACTGTCTTTTCCTGATTTTGGTTTACAGTTTTGGGTTAATATTAAACTGCGTTTGTTGACATCGTACTGAAATAGTTGTCGTATTCCTAAAGGCCCTCTAAATTCTCCTGCATAGGGGGGGTATCGTGGTCAATAAAAAAAGAAACGGATTTAACTGATTTATCTGAACCATTCGGAATACGTATTGCGCAAGCAATCAGATAAATCGGATAAATCCGTTTCCCTTATTATTATATTTTCTTAGAGGCTAAGACGGAAGCCGAAGCTCATTGTGCGAGCAGCTCCCCAATAGCCTGTGAATGAGTCGAGGTCGTGAGTCTTTCCATCAGTACCGCGCTCTATATACTTAGAGTCAAGGAGGTTGCGACCTGTTGCAAAGAGATTTATACGGATATCATTGGTAAGAGCGCCTTCCCAACCGAATGTGGCATCAAGAAGATGATATGAAGGGAACTCGTAAGAGTCGGTCTTATCGTTAGGAGTACGGCTTGAAGGCTCGAAATCAGCATACATACGGGCGTTGAACTGCCATCCTGCGTGGATATAGAAACCGTCGTGAAGCTTTGCATCGAGCTGTGCGCCCATCTGAGTCTGAGGAGCATCACCTACGTGAAGTCCGTCGCAAGAGATAGAGGTCTCCTTGAGAGTTTCGCCAGAATATGTATCGTATGTAATGGCATTACCAGAGTTCTTCCATTTCCAGGAAGCTGTCATAGCATAAACGCTTGCCTTGAGCCAAGGGGTGAGCTGCTGATGAGCGTTGAGCTCAATACCGGTATGGAAAGCGTTAAGACCCTTGATCTGATATTTCTCAGCAGCCGCATTAGCCTGCTTTGCTGCACTAACGGTAAGAGTCTTGTTACGCCAAGAAGCGATATAGCCAGAAACCTCCATGCCACCGCCATTCCATGTAGGACGCCATCCCATTTCAGCCATGATGTTAGTCTCGTTGGTGATATCCTTAGTGATGCTCATATCGCTTGAAGCGAGATAGACACCTGCGTATGGCAGACGAGAGTTGTAGCCTGTATTAAAATAGAGGGCGTTGTGGTCGTCGGCCTTCCAGAGAATACCGCCCTTGAAGCTTGCACCAACGCCATGAGCCCAGTCTGACTTCTGACCGTTGGCATCATTATGACGACGGTAGTTGCCGTTGAACACAGACACACCGAGGTTAGCATTTATCTTTTCAGAAGTATAAGAGCCCTGAACATAGCCGGAGATATGATGAGTGGTACGACCATAACGAGAACCCACATAGTCGCCAAGGGTAAGGGAAGCGCCAGAAGAAGGATCGATAAATGATTCACCACCAAGCATATCGAGGATAACCATCTTTGACCATGTGTCGAAATACTGATACTGAAGTCCGGCACTTGCCTTCCAAGAATCAGTAATCTTATAGTCACCAGAGGCAATAGCTCCAAACTGGTTATGTCCAGAAAGATAGTCGATCATCACATTCTTTGAAATGCCATCTTCCATGTTCTCTGCCACGATAGCATCGAAGTCTATATGACCGTCGTTGGTCTTATGGTCGATAATGGCAGGAATACCAGACTTATAATTGTTATATGTGCTGCTACCGCCACCATCAGCAATAGCAAGATAGAGAGAGTTCTTCATAGAGAAGCGATCACCATTCATGAGATGCTGAAGTGTGAAATAAGGCTTGAAATAGTGGTTATGACCGATGCTGTAAGGCTTGCCATTATAGTAGCCCCAGTTCTTCGAATAGTCACGGCCGTACTTATCCACCTCAGCAGCAGTCAGTTCTGTATTTCGCTGATCATGCTTCTCTGGAGAGCCGAGAGCCGTAAAGATGAGGGTATTGGTCTGGTTGAGAATCTTAGAGATAGAGAGCATATATGAGAATGTCTCTACATTGGTCTTCTCCACATATCCAGGGCCCTTGACGTATGCGAGGTTTACATCAACCGTCCAACCATTCTTCAATAGACCTGATGAATAGCCGAAAGTGCCCTTCGTTGTGCCGTATTCGGTTGTTGACATTCCGAAATCAATAACAGGAAGCTCAGAAGCAGTACGGGTAACGATGTTCACCATACCACCCATAGCACAATCGGCAAGCATGGATGCGCCAAGACCTTTCTGCACCTGAACAGAATAGGTGGCATCAGCAAGTCCCATCCAGTTGTTCCAGTACATAGAGCCAGAGGTCAAGCCCTGAATAGGAATACCGTTGAGGAGGATTGAGATATTATCCTGTTTGAAACCACGCATATTGAGCGTAGCATCACCATAGGAGCCGGTAGAAGCGGTTGCATACACACCAGGAAGCCCCTGGAACATCTCAAGATAGTTAGGGGCTGTTTGGTGCAGACGGATATCCGCAGGAGTAATTGTAGAGAGATTGAGTGGAGTCTCGTTAGCCTTAACGAAATGGGCACTAACGGTTACTTCCTGAAGGTTGATGGCAGAGTCTGCCATTAAATCGAGGGGATTAGCCTCTGTTTCTGACACGTTGCTAATAGTACGCACAGCCTCAACGCCCTTGTCAGCGTATGAGAGACTTGGTAGAATTGCGATACCTAAAGCAACAATTGAAAGTGATTTCTTCATTTTAAGAAAGCTTTAAATTGTTATTAATAATTAGGCATACAATTCAAGGCTTTCTTGCATAACATGAAGTTATACAGATGTTTTGTTCCTGAACACAATATTGCTCAGTCTTCTTCCATCCAGACTATACTGTCGGTACCGTAATTGCAACGGTTCGTGCCATGAGGCTTGCGGACTTTACCGCCGATCGGGAATTTCACCCTGCCCTGAAGAGTTTGCAAAGGCGCGAAAACACGCCAAATTTTAAAATCGGGTGCAAAAGTAATGATTTTTCCTTAAACAAGCAAATAATTTGAAAGAAAATGTATAAGTTTGTTAATTTGGACGGAATTTGGAAAGTAAATTAACTTTGGAAAGTAAATGGGCAGTAAATTATATTCAGTAAATTAAAAAGGAAACGGATTTATCCGATGTATCTGATTTTCGCCAATCACGCTCTTACTGCGCCAGCTATCGGATAAATCGGATAAATCCGTTTCCCTTTTTTAAAACTTTCTAAACTTTCTATACGATGTTTACTTCGGGATGGATTTCCACACCAAAACGGTCGAGGACATCTTTCTGAATCTGACGGCAGAGTGCAACGACCTCTTCGCCTGTTGCTCCACCTTTATTAACAAGGACGAGAGCCTGCTTGTCATGAACTCCAGCACGTCCAAGTGTCTTTCCTTTCCAACCACATTGGTCAATAAGCCAGCCGGCAGGGAGCTTTACGGCATCTTCTGTTGGATAATAAGGCATATTAGGATATTTAGCCAACAGCTCTTCGAGTTTCTCCTTTGATACTATAGGATTCATGAAGAAAGAGCCGGCATTACCCTCCACATTATAGTCTGGAAGCTTAGCATTACGAATATCTATGATAGTATCGCGAAGGAGCTGGGCGGATAATTGTCCGTCATTTATATCGCATGATATTCCTTTCTCTTCAAGCACCTTACGGATATTGCCATAGTCAAGATGCGGGGTGAACGTGGTACTTAATTGATAGGTAACATCTGTAATTATGAAACGGTTCTTCCAATCCTTCTTGAAACGAGACTGACGATAGCCATACTCACATTGTTCGTTGGTTATCTCCACAATCTCCCCAGTCTCAAGGTCGAGGGCATGAAGACAAACGATAAAATCCTTTGCCTCAACACCATAGGCACCTATATTCTGGACAGCAGAAGCTCCAACCTCTCCCGGTATGATACTGAGGTTCTCCATACCATAAAGGCCTTGCGAGAGACTCCACGCTATCACATCGTCAACGGTTTCGCCAGAGCCGATGCAAACACAACAACGGCCTCTTCCCCCGCTTGGCACATACTCCGATGTTATCAACATCGGACTTCCCTCCGCAGGGAGGGAGTCAGAAGGCGAAAGATCATCCATTAGTGTACGTCCCATGATTCTTGAACGAACCACGAGACCGTCATAATCGCCTGTTGGTAAGAGATTACTTCCCCTACCAATAACCAAAAGCTTGCCTTGATTACGAGCCTCAGCTATCTCAGAGTAATGTCCCTTGAGCTCTTCAACCGTTGAGAACTCAAGGAGTTTTGTGCATTTGGCGGAAATGCCGAAAGTGTTAGGAAGAGAAGCCCACCCCATCCCCCCGAGTGGGGAGTTATTTTTATAGTCAGAATCGTTTATGGTGGGGATGTTATTATTCTTTTCCAAAATTAAATGAGTTCTATAATTTGAAATACTATCTAAAGACTTCCCCCTCGGGGGGATGGAGGGGCCGCCCCTACCTTACCGCAGCAGCTCCCAAAACGGCAGCTCCAGCGCCATTAAGACCAGATACGAGGAATTTCGCCTTACCCTTGAAGACAGGCATTACATTCTCTTCGTATGCTTTTTTGATAGGATCAAAGAGCAGATCACCAGCCTTTGTCATTCCTCCAAAGAAGATGAAAGCCTCTGGAGAACAGAATGTTGCAAAGTCTGCACAAGCCTCGCCAAGCAGTCTGCCAGTAAACTCATATATCTCTTTTGCCACCTCATCGCCCTTACCTGCAGCTATGCTGACATCGAGTGAGGTAATCTTATCAAGTTCTATATCACGAAGAAGCGTAGGACGATTAGTAGAAGATACTATCTCCTTTGCTGTACGAGCCACACCAGTTGCTGAGCAATAGGTCTCAAGGCATCCTTTACGGCCACAACCACATTGGCGACCATTCTCTCTACGAACGATAAAATGGCCAAGTTCACCAGCCATACCGTCACAGCCATATACCATTTCACCATTGATTACGATGCCTGAACCTACACCCGTACCGAGGGTGATGACGATAAAATTCTTCATGCCACGAGCCACGCCGTAGGTCATTTCACCAAGGGCAGCCGCGTTAGCATCGTTGGTGAGGTGAACAGGCAGACCACCGAGACGATCGGAGAACATCTTTGCCAATGGCACCTTTGAATCGTGAGCCCAAGGAAGGTTTGGAGCAAACTCTATGCAACCGTTGAGGTAGTTGCCGTTAGGCGCACCCGCACCCATGTATTCTATTTTCTCAAGGCCTCCAACCTGCTCAACGATAGGCATAAGGCACTTGATTGCAGCATCAGCATAGTCGTCTGCGGTAGCGAAGCCACCAGTCTTCATGGTTGAAGAAGCGATGATGTTGCCTTCATGGTCAACGATTCCGAATTCTGAGTTAGTTCCACCAAGGTCAAGGCCAATGGTATATGGTTTTGTCTGGTTCATATTTTACTTGTTTATTACAAAAATTCCGTACAAAATTAAGAAAAAACACGAATACCACAAAGTTTTTGGCATTATTTTGACAAGAAATGTGTGCAATTCGGGAAAATTTAGTAATTTTGCATTCGCAAATTAAAATACCCCGCCCTTGCTCCCCCTTTAAGGGGGAGATTTGGAACGATAAAAAGTTCACATTCAAATGGGATGGGGATAGTATTCTGTAACAAATTAATTCAAGATAAATTGCCTTTTCCATTTGACCAAATAAATATCCTTGAGCTATTGCTGAAGGGCGTATTCATCGGTGTCGTGGTATCTGCCCCAATGGGACCGGTTGGCGTACTCTGCGTTCAGCGAACTCTGAATAAAGGACGAAGCTATGGCTTCATTACAGGCGTAGGTGCTGCTATTAGTGATATAATATATGCCTTGCTCACAGGTTTCGGCATGAGTTTCGTAATGGATCTCATCACCGATCATCAGAATAAATTCTATCTGCAGATATTCGGCAGTATCCTGCTCTTCATCTTCGGACTCTATTGTTTCCGCAGCAATCCGATGAAGAATATCCATGTCAGCGGAAAGAAGGGAACACTATTCCACAACGGACTGACGGCTTTCATCGTCACCATTTCAAATCCGCTCATCATCTTCCTCTTCATGGCTTGTTATGCACAGGCAGCATTCGTAGTGCCCGACCATCCGTTTGAGATGTCACTTGGCTATGCCAGCATCTTCGGAGGTGCCTTGCTATGGTGGTGGGGACTGACATGGCTTATTGACAAGGTAAGGGAGAAATTCAGCAATAAAAGCATCATTTATATCAACCGACTGATAGGCAGTATTGTAATGGTGCTCTCAGCTATAATGTTCATAGGAACGGTATTCAATCTGTACACTTTTTATTAAAAAATGCTCATAGCCCAGAAACTCAGAAAAGAAAATATTGCCGAATACTTGCTATATATGTGGCAGGTAGAGGATATCATACGTGCCTACGGATGCAATCTCATGCAGATTAAGAAGGAGTATATCTCACGCTTTGACTGTACTGACGAGCAGAAGGAGGAAATGGTTGATTGGTACGGCAACCTCATCCGTATGATTAATCAGGAGGGATGCCGAGAGAAAGGACATATCCAAATAAATAAACTCGTGTTGCAGCAGCTATCAGAACTGCACGCCCAGTTGCTCGACAGTCCGAAGTTCCCATTCTACAGCACAGAATACTATAAGGTTCTTCCTTTTATTGTTGAGCTTCGTCAGAAGAACTCTAATGGTGAGGCTGCCGGAGAGATTGAGACTTGCTTTAACGCCCTCTACGGCACTATGCTCCTACGTCTGCAAAACAAGGAGATTACGCAGAATACCGCCAATGCCGTCAAGGAAATTACCACCTTCATCGGTATGCTCAACGACTATTACTTCAAGGAAAAGGAAGATCCGAAGTTCTGGGACTAAAAGCCCCTCACCCGCCCTTTGGGGCACCCTCTCCCCAAGGGGCGAGAGAGAAATTAGTATTTCTAATCACAAAAAAGTTAAGAACAATATAAAATCCCTATCGCACCCCACACACAACGAAAAAATGTAACTTCCTCCTCGCCCCTTGGGGAGAGGATGTCCGAAGGACAGGTGAGGGGCCGATGCCGATTTATTTATGAACAAAGAAATAGAAAGAAGACGCACCTTTGCGATTATCTCACACCCGGATGCGGGTAAGACAACACTTACCGAGAAGTTCCTGCTTTTCGGCGGACAGATTCAGGTAGCCGGAGCAGTTAAGAATAATAAGATCCGTAAGACTGCGACAAGTGACTGGATGGATATTGAGAAACAGCGTGGTATCTCAGTATCAACATCCGTAATGGAGTTTGACTATCTTCCAGAGGCAGAAAGAACAGAGGATGCCCTACCCTACAAGGTGAACATTCTCGACACCCCTGGTCATCAGGACTTTGCCGAAGATACATACCGCACACTCACAGCCGTTGACTCTGCCATTATCGTGGTTGATGGTGCCAAGGGCGTGGAGGCTCAGACACGTAAGCTCATGGAGGTCTGCCGTATGCGCAATACCCCGGTTATCATCTTCATCAATAAGATGGACCGTGAAGGCCGTGATCCTTTCGACCTTCTTGACGAACTGGAAGAGGAACTCCAGATCAAGGTTCGTCCTCTCTCATGGCCTATCAACCAGGGTGCTAAGTTCAAAGGTGTATATAACATATATGAGAATCAGCTCAACCTCTTCACTCCTGACAAGCAGCGAGTAACGGAGAAGGTGGCTGTTGATATCAATTCTGACGAACTCGACCAGACCGTTGGCGAACAGGACGCCAGCAAGCTTCGCGAGGATCTTGAGCTTGTTGATGGCGTTTACCCAGAGTTTGATGTTGAGACATATCGCTCTGCAGAGGTTGCACCAGTATTCTTTGGTTCTGCGCTCAATAATTTTGGCGTTCAGGAACTTCTCGACTGTTTCGTAAAGATTGCGCCATCGCCAAAGCCTACAAAGGCAGAGGAGCGTATGGTATGCCCTGACGAAGAGAAATTTACGGGCTTCATCTTTAAGATTACAGCCAACATCGACCCTAACCACCGCTCTTGTATCGCATTCTGTAAGGTTTGTTCTGGCAAGTTCGTTAGAAATGCCCCTTACCTCCACGTGGGAATGGGCAAAACAGTCCGCTTCTCTTCTCCTACCCAGTTCATGGCACAGCGTAAGTCAACAATCGACGAGGCATGGGCTGGTGATATCGTTGGTCTGCCAGATAATGGTATCTTCAAGATCGGCGACACTCTTACCGAGGGCGAGAAGATTCATTTCCGCGGGCTCCCTTCTTTCTCTCCAGAATTGTTCAAATATATTGAGAACGACGACCCTATGAAGTCAAAGCAGTTCCAAAAGGGACTTGAGCAGCTTATGAACGAGGGTGTTGCCCAGTTGTTCGTAAATCAGTTTAATGGTCGCAGAATCGTGGGTACTGTAGGCCAACTTCAGTTTGAGGTTATCCAGTACCGACTTGAGAACGAGTACAACGCCAAGTGTCGTTGGGAACCTGTTCATTTGCATAAGGCTTGCTGGATTGAGAGCGACGATGCTCAGGAACTTGAGGCATTCAAGAAACGTAAGTATCAGTATATGGCAAAGGACAAGGACGGTCGTGACGTTTTCCTTGCCGACTCTGGCTACGTTCTCTCTATGGCTCAGCAGGACTTTGAGAATATCAAGTTCCACTTTACGAGTGAATTCTAACAAGTGAAAAGTGAAGAATTTAAGTAACACTTCTGGGTGTGCTAATATAAATTCTTCACTTTTCACTCTTCACTCTTAGTTTATAATTATGAAACTAACATTCCTCGGAACAGGAACCTCAATAGGCGTGCCTGCAATAGGATGCCAATGTGAGGTATGTCGCAGCACAGAGCCACGCGACAAGCGATTACGTCAGTCTGCATTTCTTGAGACTGACGGGGGCATTCGTGTGCTGATAGACTGCGGCCCGGACTTCCGTCAGCAGACCACTCGTTTCCCGTTCACAAAGATTGATGCCGTCGTCATCAGCCATATTCATTTCGATCATGTGGCAGGTATTGACGACCTCAGGCCTTATTGTATGTTTGGCGATGTGGATATCTATTGTCAGAAAGACGTGGTACAAGCCCTTCACCAAAGCATGCCCTACTGTTTCAAGGAAAACCTATACCCAGGAGTACCACACCTTAACCTTCACTCCATCAACCCACATGAGACCTTCACATTAAGAAGAGACAACGAAGTAACGGCTTATTTTCCTCCAAGCGGATCAAGTCTCGCAGGTGTCATCAACAAAGAAGGACGCACCATTTTAGTGCCCCCTGCAACTGACACGCTCCAGATAACCCCTATTCAGGTGATGCATGGCAATATGCCGATATTGGGGTATGTTTTCAGACAGCCACACACCGCCATCGCCTATATCACAGACATGAAGAGCATGGACGATAGCGAATACGAATACTTCCACGATATTGATACGCTCGTCATAAATGCCCTTCGCTTTGAGAAAATACATCATAGCCATCAGCTGGTTAACGATGCTATAGCCGTTAGCCGTCGCATAGGTGCAAAGAGAACATATCTCATCCACCTCACCCACGACATCGGCACTCACGAGATTGCCAACAGTCGTCTCCCCGAAGGTTTTGAATTTGCATACGATGGGCAGGTAATCAACTGCTAAAATATAAAATAAAAAGGAAACAAATGTGTCAGATAAACCGAACACATCTGTTTCCTTTTATACATAACGATAATTTCCAATTAACCTAAAGCTTCAGCCAGTTGCCAATCATAGTCTTACCCTCTGGAGTGAGTACGCTTTCTGGATGGAACTGTATGCCATGGATGTCGAACGTCTTGTGACGGAGAGCCATAATCTGTCCCTCATCACTCTCGGCTGTTATCTCAAGGCACTCTGGCAAACCTTCCTTGCTAACCACCCATGAGTGGTATCTGCCCATAACGATACGTTTTGGCAGACCAGCAAAAATAGGATCATTACCAAACTGCGTTCCTTCAGTTGCCACACCATGGAAAACATCAGAGAGGTTGGTAAGCTTTGCACCAAACACTTCACCAATAGCCTGATGACCGAGACATACGCCAAGCATAGGTTTCTTGCCTGCATAGGTACGGATTACATCAATCAGAAGTCCTGCCTCTGAAGGGATGCCAGGACCTGGAGAGAGGATTATCTTATCAAATTCCTCCAACTGTGGCAATTCAAACTGATCATTACGATATACTGTCACCTCTACGCCCAGTTCTTTGACAAGATGGGCAAGGTTATAGGTGAACGAGTCGTAGTTGTCTATGATTACTATTTTCATATTACATATCCTCCGCCATCATTATCGCCTTACGCAAAGCGCCAAGCTTGTTGTTAACTTCCTGAAGCTCATACTCCTCATCGCTCTTTGCCACGATGCCGCCTCCTGCCTGGAACCAGAGTTCGCCGTTACGGCTAACGAAGGTGCGAATAGTAATAGCCTGATTAAGAGAGCGGTCGAAGCCTATAAAACCGATACAGCCACCGTATGCACCACGATTGTGAGGCTCAAGCTCTGAGATAATCTGCATGGCACGAACCTTTGGAGCACCAGAGAGAGTTCCAGCTGGGAAGGTATCAATAAATGCCTTTATAGGGTCGGCATTCTTGTCGAGAGTGCCACTCACACGACTTACGAGATGTATTACGTGTGAATAGAACTGCATATCCTTGTAGAAATCCACCTTCACACCGTGACAGTTGCGTGAAAGGTCATTACGTGCAAGGTCAACAAGCATAACGTGCTCCGCATTCTCCTTAGGGTCGGTACGCAGATACTCTGCATTCTGACGATCCTGCTCCGTATTGCCTGTACGCTTCGTTGTGCCGGCAATAGGGTCGATATAAGCATGATACGAATCGCCTTTCTTCTCTATGCGACAATGTGTCTCTGGTGAAGAACCGAAGATGCGGAAGCCTCCGAAGTCGAAGTAGAAGAGATATGGTGAAGGGTTGATGCTGCGAAGAGCGCGATAGAGTTTAAAATCATCACCCTCATACTTCTGCTTGAAACGGCGGGAGAGCACAATCTGGAATACATCACCACGAAGGCAATGCTTAATGCCCTGACGGATATTTGCCTTATGCTCCTCATCGGTAAGGGTTGAAGTATAGTCGCCTACCGGGTGGAAGTCGTAAGGACGAATCTGACGGTTATTGATATCCTTCTCAAGAACATCGAGATCGTCTGGCTCACCTTCGCTAAGCAACTCAATAATGATCATCTCATTACGGAAATGGTCGAACACCACCACATCCTTATAGAGGATATACAGAAGGTCTGGGGCATCATTCTGAGGCTGTGTCTCATCCTTCACGTTGATATTCTCGAAATAGCGCACGGCATTGAAAGAGGTATAGCCGAAGAGTCCGCAGTTCTCGCTATTCTCGCCCTCCACCTGGAAGGAAGAGAGGAACTCGTTGATGAGCTGGGCTGAGCCGTACTCCTTTGTTATCTCGTGCTGTGTCTGTGTGCCGTCGGGATATTTACACACGCCCATACCATGCTCGATAGACACGCTACCGATAGGATGAACACCGATGAACGAACGTGAGTTCTCGCCACCGTGATAGTCAGAACACTCCATGAGAGCCGACATTGGGTAGTCGTCACGAATTTTCATATATGCAGATACCGGAGTATTCAAATCGCCGAGTATCTTCTTTGAAGCTGTTTTGTATTTGTACATTTTTTTCAAGTTTAAAGATTAGAGAGTAAAGGGTAATGTAGATAGTATCATCATTCTACATTACACTTTCAACTTTACACTTTACCCTATCTCACTCGCGTGAGCCAGATACGTATCCAGATCCTTGTCACCTCTACCTGATACGGTGAGAACCACCACATCGTCCTTCTTGAACTGTCCTGCCACCTTTGGAAGAAGGGCAAGGGCATGGGCTGACTCAAGAGCAGGAATGATACCCTCCATACGGGTAAGCTCGAAGGCAGCACGAAGCGCCTCATCGTCATTGGCAGGAAGAACCTGAGCACGACCTGTCTCATAGAGGTTACAATGCATAGGACCTGTGCCTGGATAGTCAAGACCGGCAGAGATTGAGTAAGGCTCTATAATCTGTCCGTCCTCTGTCTGCATAAGACGAATCTTTGAACCGTGGAGAATTCCGATAGTGCCTACCTGCATACTTGCAGCCGTCTTGTCGGTATCTACTCCGAGACCGCCAGCCTCACCAAGGATAATCTTCACGCGCTCATCGTCAAGATAGTGGTAGATAGTGCCGGCTGCATTTGAACCGCCTCCCACGCAAGCCATGAGATAGTCAGGATAGTTGCGACCAATCTTCTCCTCCAACTGCCACTTTATCTCCTCAGAAATAACGCTCTGGAGCTTTGCCACCATCTCTGGGTATGGATGTGGGCCAACAGTAGAACCTATAATATAGAAGGTATCTGAAGGGTGGCAGCACCAGTCGCGAATAGCCTCGTTAGTACCGTCCTTCAGGGTCTTGTTACCACTCTGAACAGGCACTACGGTAGCACCCAGCATCTTCATACGCTCCACGTTAACGTGCTGACGCTGAACATCGAGAGCACCCATATAAACCGTGCAAGGCATATTCATAAGGGCACAAGCCGTAGCCGTAGCCACACCATGCTGTCCTGCACCTGTCTCAGCGATGATACGTGTCTTACCCATCTTCTTTGCAATAAGAATCTGACCAAGTGCGTTGTTTATCTTATGCGCTCCCGTGTGGTTCAAGTCCTCGCGCTTCAGATAGAGCTGACATCCGTACTTCTCGCTCATGCGCTTTGCGAAGTAGAGAGGTGAAGGGCGACCTACATAGTCACGCAGAAGGGCATGATACTCCTTCTTGAACTCCTCACTCTCGATGATTGGGAGGTATGCGTTCTTCAGATCCTCCACCGTCTTATATAATATCTCTGGGATGTATGCACCACCGTAGTTACCGTAGAATCCCAAATCATTTACTGTATATTTGCTCATATTTTTCAATCTTTACTTACTTAACGCCTCAAAAAGATTATCCAGCGCCTTGTCTGCATCGCCGTTTGCCTGCTCAAGAAGCTGAACGAACTTACTTCCGATGATAGCTCCTGCGGCATTAGCCTGTGAGGACTCAAGCGTCTGTTTATTACTGATACCGAAACCTATCATGCGAGGGTTGCGGAGGTTCATTGCGTTAATGCGCTGGAAATATTCTTGCTTAGCCTCATCGAAAGACTTCTGAGCACCCGTGGTACTTGCAGACGATACCATATACACAAATCCATCGGTATGCTCGTCGATGAAGCGGATACGCTCATCTGATGTCTCAGGAGTTATAAGCATGATGATACGGATATCATATTTGTCAGCCACAGGCTTTACCTGCTCCATATAGTCCTTGAAAGGAAGGTCAGGAATGATAGCACCACTAACACCACACTCCACACAACTCTTGCAGAACTCCTCAATACCATACTGCAACACCACGTTGAGGTAACCCATGAGCACGAGCGGCATCTTCACCTCATCCTTTATTGCCTTTAGCTGCGAGAAGAGAAGGCGGAGCGACATACCGTTGCGTAGTGCCTTCGTAGCAGCATCCTGAATAACAGGACCGTCAGCCATTGGGTCGCTGAAAGGTATTCCGACCTCAACCATATCAATGCCGTGACGCTCCATTGACTTAATCACATCTCCTGTTCCCTCAAGTGTAGGGCATCCCGCACAGAAATAGAGGGAAAGGATTTTACGATCTTTTGCCGAAGCAAATAATTGATTTATCTTGTTCATATTAAGAATCGGCCTCTCCCCCCGCCCTCCCCCATAGGGAGGGAGCCGGAAGGCTAAAGGCAATTATTATTTCATTGTTATTATTTTTATTAGTTTGTGTTGGCTCTCGGCTCCCTCTCTACGGGAGAGGGCGGGGGGAGAGGCCTCCGATGAACGCTTTTAACTTCTCCACATCCTTCTTCGCTGGCTTCGTCTCAAACTTCGAGTTGAGGTCTATGCCCACGCACATCGGATGGTTGAAAGCCTTTACGCGCTCCACATCCTCTGGTCCAATTCCTCCAGAGAGCAAGAACGGAATGTTACCGTCATACCCTTCAAGTACCGACCAGTCGAACTGCTCACCACTACCGCCCACGCACTTACATTTAGTGTCGAAGAGCAGCATGTCAGCATGTCCCTCGTACTCACGCCATCGCTTCACATCATCTGCCTCACGGATGCTTAGAGCCTTGATTATTTTGATATCTGGCGCGATATCAGGAATGAGTGTTGCCTTGAGGTTATCAATCATCACAGCCGACTCATTTCCATGTAGTTGCACATAGTCAAGTTGGAAGTTATAGACGCGTGTCACGATATTCTGAGGCATATCATCAACGAACACACCCACATATTTCACATCAGCCTTCCTGCCATCGAGCATATCATCATTCACACGATCAGGAATGATACCTGTACGAGACGAAATCTGAGACACATACCTCGGGCTCTTCGGCCAGAAGATGAAACCCATGAGGTCAACACCCAAGGCAGAAACCTCCGCAATATTCTGTGGGTCACGCATTCCGCAGACCTTGATAATTGGATCTTTCATTTTTATTTAATAAACTACCTGCTTTATAAACTCTCCGAGCGCAGCTCCCGGATTCTCAGTCTTCATGAAATTCTCACCTATGAGGAAACCGTTGAAGCCTGCCTGGCGCAACTCCCGAACCGTCTGTGGATTAGAGATTCCGCTCTCGCTCACTTTGCACGCATCCTTTGGAAGAAGCTCAGCCAAGCGGAAGGAATTCTCCACCTTAGTAATAAAGGTACCGAGGTTACGGTTATTTATTCCGCACATATCAGGTCCCAACTCCACATACTCAAGCTCTGGCTCGCTATGCATCTCAAGAAGCACCTCAAGCTGAAGGTCGTGCGCCTTATTCAAGAGGTCACGGCACTCGCTTTTCTTCAGGTCGGCTGCAATAAGAAGAACAGCTGAAGCTCCACAAAGACGAGCCTGATAAAGCTGATACTCATCAATCACGAAATTCTTGTAGAGAACAGGTATCGTAACACCTGATTTACGAGCAATTTCGATAAACTCATCACAACCTCCAAAGTACTTAGTATCAGTAAGAATACTCAAAGCAGAGGCACCGTTCTGCTGATACGAGAGTGGAATGACATCTGCCCTACCCTCTTCCTTTATCCATCCCTTAGAAGGTGACTTGCGCTTGAACTCGGAAATGACACCCGAGTCGGAGGCCATCAAGGCTCCACGCATAGAAGGAATTTCTGCGCCCTCATCCATTATCTCCTCCACCTTCTTGGCGAGTTCTCGGAATGGAAGCTGCTGTTTGAACTGCTCTACCTCTATTCGCTTGTGAGCGATTATCTCGTCTAAAATATCTGACATTTCTTTAGATTAAAGTTTAAAGAGTAGAGAATAATGTAGATAGTATTTTCTCCATCCGAGGCAATCAATAAACTCTTTACACATTCTACATTACTCTTTACACTTTCTACTTTACACTTTTATCTATTCACCTCCACAAACTTCTTCAGCGTTGCCAATGCCTTACCACTCTCGAGGCTTTCCTTTGCCTTCGCAATACACTCATCAATCGGCATCTTACCAGCCTCAAGTGTCTGAATAGCAAAGGCAGCATTTATGATGACAACATTCTTTTGTGACTCTGTTGCTGTATTCTCAAGAACAGAATCGAATATCTTCATAGCCTCTTCCTTCGTACTGCCACCATAGATTTCCTCTGGCTTCGCAAGCGGCATCTTCACATCGTTTGGAGAGAATATTTTCTCATAACTGTTGGTCGTAACCTTGAAGTTACTTGTCAAAGAAATCTCGTCATATCCGTCGATTGAATTCTCAATAGCATAGTCAACACCAAGCTTCTGATACACACTATTATACAAGCGCATCTGGTCAAGGTTTGCCACACCAAGCAACTGGCACTTAGGCTGACTTGGATTAACGATAGGACCAAGAAGGTTGAAGACCGTTGGGAACTCCACAGCCTTACGGATTGGAGCTACGAACTTCATCGCACGAGCAAACAATGGAGCATGAAGGTAAACAATACCAGATTCGTTGATTGAACGGTTGAGCTGATCAATATCGTTTGTGAACTTAACTCCGTGACCTTCAATCACATTACTTGCTCCGCTTACTGATGTAGCAGCCACGTTACCATGCTTTGCAACCTTATATCCAGCACCTGCCACAACGAAACAAGCACAAGTAGAGATATTGAAGGTGTTCTTCTGATCACCACCAGTACCAACGATATCAATATAACGATCGGCATCAAGAAGAGCAGGAACACCCGTCTCAAGAATGCCGTCACGAAAACCGAGAAGCTCGTCAACTGCAATACCACGCATCTGCAAGCAAGCCAACAGAGCCGTGATCTGCGCCTCGTTTATCTCCTGACGTGTGATAGCCAGAAGAATCTGTCTCATTTCCTCACGCGAAAGCAACTCATGCTCAAGTACTCTCGCCAAAATTTCCTTCATTACCATTGAGCTAATATTTTATTTATTTATTTGTATTTGAAAATTCACATTTCAAGTAAAAAGGGCCTGTCGCGTTTGCGACAGACCCTTTGAATATCTCTATATACTTGACTAGTACATATACGGTCTTAGCAACTCACGACTTATTCAAATCCCGAGCTACGCCACCACCAATATGTACGAACGTTTTGTTTCATGCTGCAAAAGTACACATTTATTTTGAAAAAACAAACTTTTTGGCATATTTTTTCGACATTTGTTTACATTTTTCCCAACAGAGGCAAAAAAACATCGCGTTTTTTGGTATTTACGTTATTATTACGTACCTTTGTACTTTGTTTCAACACATTATTAATATATAAGAAAAATCGGACGTCTCCCTATGTAGGTCCGTAGTAAGTCCGTACCAAACTCGATGAAGGTCCGTTCTAGGTCCGCTTCTGAATGGGAGGTTCATCGAGTTTGGTTCGGAGTTAAAGCGAAGGAAGAGCGGAATCATAGTGGAGGTTCAAAGGGGAAGGAACATTCTTGATTGCAAGAAGTAATTCCGGCTTAGAAAATAGTAATTCTGTAAATAGTAAATAAAATTGATTTCAGTAGAAGGATTAACGGTGGAGTTTGGCGTGAAGCCATTGTTCCTCGACGCGAGTTTCGTGGTTAACGACCGTGACCGCATCGCCCTCGTGGGTAAGAACGGTGCAGGAAAATCCACTATGCTAAAGATATTGTGCGGCAAGCAGACACCGACATCGGGCACCGTTGCCGTACCTAACGACTACACCATCGGCTATCTGCCACAGGTGATGATTCTCCAGGATGACACTACCGTGCGTGAGGAAGCGAGAAAGGCTTTCGCGAAGATTACAGAGCTAAAGGAGAAGATTGATGAACTGAACCGCCAGTTGGCTGAGCGCACCGACTATGAGTCAGAGGCGTATATGACTCTTGTGGAGAAATTCACTCAGGAGCATGAGCGCTACATGATGATGGGCGGCGATAACTACGAGGCTGAGATTGAGCGCACGCTGACGGGTCTCGGTTTCCTCAGAACAGACTTCGACCGTCCTACGAATGAGTTCTCGGGCGGTTGGCGAATGCGCATCGAGCTTGCGAAGATTCTGCTTCAGAAGCCTGACGTGCTGCTGCTCGACGAGCCTACCAACCACCTCGACATTGAGTCAATACAATGGCTGGAACAGCAGCTGTCGCAGAGTTCGCGCGCCGTTGTGCTGGTGAGCCACGACCGTGCCTTCATCAATAACGTGACCAACCGCACGCTTGAGATTTCATGCGGCAAGGTGATTGACTACAAGGTGAAGTATGACGAGTATGTGAAGCTTCGCGCCGAGCGCAGGGAGCAGCAGATTCGTGCCTACGAGAACCAGCAGAAGGAGATTGCCGACACGAAGGCGTTCATTGAGCGTTTCCGCTATCAGGCTACGAAAGCGGTACAGGTGCAGCAGAGGATTCGACAACTGGAGAAGATAGTGCCGATTGAGATTGACGAGGTTGACACGTCTGCGCTCCGACTGAAGTTCCCTCCTTGCCTTCGCTCGGGCGACTACCCCGTTATCTGCGATCAGGTGGCAAAGAGCTACGGAGAGCATCAGGTGTTTGCCAACGTGGACATGATGATAAAGCGTGGAGAGAAGGTGGCTTTCGTGGGCAAGAACGGTGAGGGTAAGTCAACGCTGGTGAAGTGCATCATGGGCGAGATTGACTATGAGGGCACTCTGAAGGTGGGCCATAACACGCAGATTGGCTACTTCGCGCAGAATCAGGCTCAGTTGCTTGACGAGAACCTCACGGTGTTCGAGACCATTGACAACGTGGCAAAGGGTGAGATAAGGCTGAAGATCAAGGATATTCTCGGCGCGTTCATGTTCGGCGGTGAGGCAAGCGACAAATACGTGAAGGTGCTTTCGGGCGGTGAGCGTTCACGACTGGCAATGATTCGTCTGTTGCTTGAGCCTGTGAATTTCCTCATTCTCGACGAGCCAACGAATCACTTGGATATGCAGTCGAAGGATGTGCTTAAAGAGGCTATCCGCGCATTCGACGGTACGGCTATCATAGTGAGCCACGACCGTGATTTCCTCGACGGCCTTGTGGATAAGGTGTATGAGTTTGGCGGTGGCAAGGTTCGCGAGCATCTCGGCGGCATTTACGAGTATCTGAGATTCCATAATGCGGAGACGATTGAGGAGGCGACGACCCTTTCCCCCGCCCTCCCGAGGGAGGGAGCCGCTAACGCCCCCAAGGAAGCCGCTCCGACGGACAACGCCCTTTCATACGCTGAGCGTAAGGAGCAGCAGAAGAAGATCAATAAGATTCAGAAGCAGATTAAGGCGTGCGAGGAGAAGATTGCGACGCTTGAGGCAAGGCTCGATGAGCTGGGCAAGAAACTGGAAGACCCTGCCAATGCCTCGGACATGAAGCTCGTGAATCAATATACTGAGACGCAGGAGGCTCTGGACAAGGAAATGGAGACTTGGGAGGAGCTGAGTATGAAATTGGAATAGAGGCCCCTCACCTGCCCTGCGGGCACCCTCTCCCCAAGGGGCGAGGGGGAAGTTAGTAATGAAACCGTAAGGGGCATGGACAATAACAAAAGACAAAATTAGCAAAATATAAAACAATATGCTTAGAATATTCAGAAAGAAAGATATTTCAAAAAGTAATTCCCAGAGCGGAAAAATGGTAACTCTAACCTCGCCCCTTGGGGAGAGGATGCCCGCAGGGCAGGTGAGGGGCCGCCGTTTGAACCGCTGTTTGGGTGCAGTTTTTACTATGGCTTTACTATCTATGCCTTTGGCAACAATGGCACAGCACAAGGTGCTGGGTGCCGGAATAAAGGCTGAGAACATGGATCTCAGCGTGAAACCGGGTGACGACTTCTATCAGTACGCTTGCGGCGGTTGGATGAAGAATAACCCGCTGCCTGCTGCTTACTCACGCTATGGCAGTTTCGACAAACTGGGCGAGGACAACAGCAAGCGCATCAACTCTATCCTCACCGAACTATCGCAGAAGAAGAGCGAGAACGGAAGTCTGGAACAGAAGATTGGCGACCTCTACAACATCGCTATGGACTCCGTGCGTCGCAACAAGGACGGGGTGGCTCCTGCCATGCCTTTCATCAAGCAGCTTGAGGATGCAAAGAATATTGACGAGCTGATGAAGTTCGTATATGCGCAATGCCAGTATGACGGTTCATTCATTGCCGACTTCGGTTTCGGGGCTGACGAGAAGGATTCAAAGAACAACATATTCCAGATCTATCAGGGCGGTCTGTCGCTCGGACAGCGTGAGTACTATGTGAACAAGGATTCGGCTAACCTCGCCCTTATGGATGCTTACCGCAAGCACATGGTGAATATGTTCAAGCTCTTCGGCTTTACGGAGGAGAAGGCAAAGCAGCGCATGGAGCGAGTGCTGAAACTTGAGACACGCATTGCCGAGTTCTCACTCTCACGCACGGAGCTTCGCGATGTGGAGAAGAACTACAACAAGATGTCGTTCTATGAGTTCAAGGCTAAGTACCCTTACTACCCTCTCGACGAGCTTCTTGCAGCAAGCGGCATTGACAAGAAATACGTGGAGAAGCTGGTGCTCGGTCAGCCAAAGTTCATGGAAGGCCTGAATGAGCTTATCAGGAACATGAACTCAGAGGACCTCCGCGCAAAACTGGAGTGGGACTTCATCATGGGCACGACATCATTGCTCAGCGATGCCGTTGCTGAGGAGTCGTTCGATTTCTTCGGACACGTGAAGAGCGGTCGCAAGGAGGACTACCCACGCTGGCGTAAGGCAACATCACTCGTGCAGAACATTCTTGGTGAGCCTCTCGGCAAGATATACTGCGAGCGTTATTTCCCTGCTTCAAGCAAGGAGAGGATGATGCAGCTCGTGAAGAACCTTCAGACAGCCCTCGGCGAGCGCATCGACGCACAGGAGTGGATGACACCTGCAACAAAGAAGGTGGCACGCGAGAAACTTGATGCATTCTATGTGAAGATTGGCTATCCTGACAAGTGGAAGGATTACTCTGGTCTCACTATCGACCCAAGCAAGTCGCTCTTCGAGAACATCCTTGCTTACTCAAAGTTCCGTCATCAGCAGTATCTTGACGAGAGAATGGGCAAGCCTGTGGATCGCGACGAGTGGCACATGACTCCTCAGACAGTCAATGCATACTACAACCCAACGACAAACGAGATCTGTTTCCCTGCGGGAATACTTCAGTACCCATTCTTCGACCCAGAGGCTGACGATGCCTTCAACTATGGTGCCATCGGCGTGGTTATCGGTCATGAGATGACTCACGGCTTTGACGATCAGGGCTCGCACTTCGACAAGGACGGCAACATGTCGGACTGGTGGACTAAGGAGGATATGGAGAACTTCAAGAAACTCGGCGACCTCTATGCCGATTTCTTCTCTACAATCGACGTACTCCCAGGACTGAAGGCAAACGGCAAGATGACCTTGGGCGAGAACCTTGCTGACCACGGCGGTCTTGAGGTGGCTTATCAGGCATTCAAGAATGCCGAGAAGCAGAACGCGAAGGCTGACGCAAAGGTGGCTAAGGAAAACTCAGGCGAGAAGCTCGGTCTGACTGCCGACCAGCGTTTCTTCTGTGCCTACGCTGGTGTATGGGGACAGAACATCACGGAGAAGGAGATTCGCAACCGTCTGCTCAACGATGTTCACTCACAGGGTGAGTGGCGCGTGAAGGGTGCTCTCCCTCACATCAAGGCGTGGTATGATGCGTTCAACATCAAGCCGGGCGACAAGCTCTATCTGGAGCCAGAGAAGAGATTGAAGCTCTGGTAAAAGAGCGGCCTCTCCCCCCGCCCTCCCCCGTAGGGAGGGAGCCGGAGAGCCCACGCGCAATTAGTAATGAGTAATTAACGATGAATAATTAATAGTAAATGGTTTTCGCCTTCCGGCTCCCTCCCTACGGGGGAGGGCGGGGGGAGAGGCCGCCAGTTCTATATGCCATTAAGATTACCCGATAAACTTCCTGCAATAGACATTCTCAAAGGTGAGAATATCTTCGTTATTGATGAGACCAGAGGACATTCACAGGATATTCGTCCGCTGCGCATCGTCATTCTCAATCTCATGCCTATCAAGGTGACGACAGAGACTGACCTGATACGCCTGCTGTCTAACACCCCTCTTCAGATAGATATCACGTTCATGAAACTGAAGAGCCACACTTCAAAGAACACCCCGATAGAGCACATGATGATGTTCTACCGCGATTTCGACGAACTGAAGGACGAGAAATTCGACGGTATGATCATCACGGGTGCACCTGTGGAGAACATGGAGTTTGAGGAGGTGAACTACTGGGACGAGATTACGAAGATATTCGACTGGAGTCGCACACACGTTACATCGACGATGTATATCTGCTGGGCGGCTCAGGCAGGTCTGTATCATCACTACGGAATACAGAAGCACTTGCTTCCGAAGAAGATGTTCGGCATCTTCCGTCAGCATTGCGTGCGTAAGGAGAGATACCCTATCTTCCGTGGTTTTGACGATACCTTCGCCATGCCTCACTCACGCCATACCGAGGTGTATCGTGAGGACATCATCGCATCGCCTGACGTGACGCTCATTGCCGAGTCGCCTGAGTCGGGTGTAAGTATGGCTATGGCTCGCCGTGGTCGTGAGTTCTACATCACGGGGCACATGGAGTATAATCCGGAAACGCTTCATAACGAGTATATGCGCGACAAGGACAAGCGCGACGATGTGGAGATGCCGAAGAACTACTACAAGGACAATAACCCTAAGAAGGGTCCTGTGGTTACGTGGCGTGCTCATGCCAATCTCCTGTTCCAGAACTGGATAAACTATTACGTATATCAGAAGACGCCGTTTGATATTAGGAAGATTAAGTAAAAAGGCCGCGGCCTCTCCCCCCGCCCTCCCCCGTAGGGAGGGAGCCGGAAGGCGAAAGGCATTATCCCTTATAATAGCGAACTCCCACAGCGGAGCGCGGAAGGCATTATTCCTTTATAGTTTATAGTTATAACAAAAAATATTTGCTTACCCCCATTGCCGAATCGGCTCCCTCCCTACGGGGGAGGGCGGGGGGAGAGGCCGGTTTCTATGCAATCTTTAGAGTTATTAGCCCCAGCCAAGAACCTTGAATGCGGCATAGCAGCCATTGACCATGGTGCGGATGCCGTTTACATCGGAGCACAACGCTTTGGTGCTCGTGCTGCTGCGGGTAATTCCGTAGAGGACATAGCCAAACTGTGCAAGCACGCGCATCTGTTTGGTGCCAAGGTGTTCGTGACGGTAAACACCATTATCTATGACGAGGAACTTAACGACACACTTCAGCTCGTTGACGAACTGGACGGCATAGGCGTGGATGCAATCCTTGTGCAGGATATGGGATTGTTCTCCATTCTAAAGCAAAGGAAAGAGCCTCTGCATTGCGAGCTTCATGCCTCAACACAGACGGATAACCGCTCAGCAGAAAAGGTGAAATGGCTCTTCGACCAAGGCTTTGACAGAGTGGTGCTGGCAAGAGAACTGAGCATCAAGGAGATTGCAGATATTCACGACTCCTTGATCGGACAGGCTCCCTCCCTCGGGAGGGCGGGGGAAGGGGTATTCCCCCTCGAAGTCTTCATCCATGGAGCTTTGTGTGTTTCATATTCCGGTCAATGCTATGCCTCGCAATATTGTTTCCAACGCTCCGCCAACAGAGGTGAGTGTGCCCAGTTCTGTCGCCTTGCCTTTACGCTAAAGGATGCCAACGGCAAGATTCTCGAAAGCGAGCGACATCTGCTTTCCTTGCGCGACATGGCACAGATTGACAACCTAGAGAAACTGGCTGACGCAGGTGCTTCTTCGTTCAAGATTGAGGGCAGACTGAAGGATGTGGATTATGTGAAGAACATCACAGCGGCTTATAGCGAGGCTCTTAATGAGGTAGTGCGTCGCAATCCTGAGAAATATACTCGTGCTTCTTTCGGAAGATGCACATACACCTTTTCGCCAAATATTCAGAAATCATTCAACCGAGGCTTCACCACCTATTTTGCCGAAGGCAGAAAGCAAGGACTCGTCTCTTTCGACACGCCAAAGGCGATGGGTGAGCCTGTAGGTAAGGTGAAGAAAATAAGAGGTCATTCGTTCAATATCTCCACCACCACGTCCTTTGCCAATGGCGACGGACTCTGTTACCTCACCCCTTCCGGACTTGTGGGGTTCAGAGTGAACAAAGTGGAGGGCAACCGCATCTTCCCTTTGCGAATGCCAGAGTCACTGAAGCCAGGCACCATGCTCTTCCGCAACCTTGATCAGGCATTTACCACACTTCTTGCCAAGCCTTCAAGCGAACGTAAGATTGACATCAGTTTCCATCTTTACGAAGAGGACGGCAAGCTGACTCTTTCTGCCAAGGATGAGGTTGGTCGCACTTGCACCATACAATCCGATTGCGAGCTTCAGCCGGCAGCAAAGCCACAGGAAGAGAATATTCGCCGTCAGCTCTCCAAGCTCGGTGGCACAATCTACCAATGCAAGGAGATCGAGATTGATACAAAGGCATTCATCCCAAGTAGCGTACTAGCTACGATGAGAAGAGAAACCATCGAAAACATGTACAATGTACCATTTACAATGTACAAGTCTCAGCCAACAGTTTCCCCCTCGGGGGCTAGGGGGGCTACCCTGCACCCAGCCTACCCTATACCTTATTTATATAATGCCTCAAACAATAAGGCAAAGGAGTTTTATAAGGCACAAGGCGTAGAGGCAGATTCTTTCGAGATAGGCACAAGCGAATCGGCTCTCTCTCTACGGGAGAGGGCGGGGGAAGAGGCCGTTTCTCTTCTCCTCATGCAATGCCGCTACTGTCTACGCAACGAGATAGGCTACTGCACGAAATCAGGCAAACGTGCTCCGTGGAAAGAGCCGCTAACGATTTCTATTTCTGACGGTCGTGAGTTCCAGTTGCTGTTCGACTGCAAGAATTGCCAGATGAATGTTGTTAGTAAAGAGTAAAGTATAAAGTGTAAAGAGTAAAGTATTTGATTAGAGCAAAATACATATTCGTCCTATTGAGCATAATAGTATGCTCGCTCACTTCCTGCTACCGTGATTCATCCACGATCAATGAGCAGGAAGAGGCTCATGATGCACTTGCGATAGGCGATACTCTGACACAGGAGCAAGAGGATTCAATATCTTTCTATTCAACCCACCACTATACTGAGGGCTATAACTTCGAGGTGTATAAAGACTCTATCTCTTTGCTCGTTCAGCAGCCTGAAGAGATGGTATCGCAGATGGAAATTGATACATTTGCCGTCTATAAGAACCATCATGTTGTTGTGGGTGACATACGAATCTTATCGCAAGACTCTATCGACTCTGTATGGGTACAGCTTGCAACCGACGAAGGACGATGGGGATGGATTCACGAGACAGAACTTCTACCACGAGTAGTGCCTGTTGACCCTATCTCTCAGGCTATCATGTTCTTCTCCGACTCGCACATCATCATCTCGCTAATCATCGTTGTGCTAATCGGTATTGCATACGTCATGCGACACATATACCGCAGGAATGCCCCAATAGTGCATTTCCGCGACATATCATCATTCTATCCCACCCTGCTTTGCCTCATAGTGGCAATAGCGGCAACATTCTACGCATCAGTACAGATGTTTGCCCCAGAAACATGGCGACATTTCTACTACCATCCTACGCTGAACCCATTCCAGGTCCCATTCATATTGTCTATATTCATGTCTTCCGTATGGGCAATGGCTATCCTATTCATAGCGGCTGTAGATGATGTAAAACGTAATCTCCCACTCGTAGATGCCATACTCTACCTATCAGGAATGATAGGCGTATGTGCTATCAATTACATCATATTCAGTATCACCACACTTAACTATGTGGGCTACCCTCTATTGGTAGCATACTGTTATTTCGCAATCAAACGCTATTATACAGTATCACGCAAACAATATATCTGTGGCAACTGCGGACATCGCCTTTCACATAAAGGCAAATGCCCTATATGCGGTTCTATAAACGATTAAGAAATCAAACTTTCGCATAGCTCCAGTTTAAGGTTTAAAGGTTTATAGGTTTTCAGGTCGGAATGCTCTTGAAATTAAGATATTAAGATATTAAAAAATTAATTTTCAATTCTCAATTCTCAATTTTCAATTGTCTTAAGACCATATAACCATATAACCCAAAAACCTTATACCCCATGAAGTTGAGCTTGCGAGACTTCAGTCAATAAAAATGAGATATACAAGAACACTACTGCAAATATTAATAATCGGCTGTCTTGCCACAGGATTCCTCTCTTCCTGTGGAGGTGACGATCCAGACACCCCAGAGACGAAAGCAAAGAGGACTGTGCTCATCTATATGTGCGCAGAAAACTCTCTCAACTCATTCTATGACGGTGATTCTACGGAAATCGTACGAGGAGCTGCCAATCTTCCTGATGACGTAAACCTCATGGTATATGCCGACCGCAGTAGTAAGACTGTCAAGCCATTCATCGCAAAGGTTGAAAAGGATGGTATGCACATCGTGAAACAATACAAGGAAGACTGGTATTCCACAGACAAGGAAAAAATGTCCGATATCATCAGTTGGACATTTTCCAAATATCCTGCCGACTCATACGCCATGACTTTCTGGGGGCATGGTAATGGTTGGATTATGGTGCCTGACGCCAACACTACCAATCCCTCAACCAAGGTAAATGCAAGACGCAAGGCATACGGATGGGATTCTGGCAAAGATAATCCAGACGGAGGTGACGGAAATGAGAAGTTCATCAACATACCTACACTTGCCGAGGTACTTTCAAAAACAGAACATCTTGATTATATCTTCTTCGATTGCTGTCAAATGATGTGTGCCGAGCTTGCATACGAACTTCGTAACGTATGCGACTATATCGTAGGCTCACCTGCCGAAATCCCAGGTTATGGTGCGCCATACGATCATGTTGTGCCAGACTTCTTCCTTGCTAAGGATAACGTGGGAAAAGCTATCGTTGACGACTACATCAACTATTCCGACCTATCCGCTTATGGCGGTCTGCCTCTTTCTGTTGTAAAGACCAGCAAGATGGAGAATCTTCTTCATGCTACGCAAAGCGCGATTGACACGGTTATGGTACACTATCAATATCCAAACAACCTTCCTGTCTATGATATAATTTACTATGGTAAAAACCCATATTCTCATTCACGTCCTGTATTCTATGATCTGCGGAATGTGATGCGCAAGTACCTATCTGAGAGTGACTTCGCCAAATGGGATGAGACATTCCAGCAAACAGTCGTTTACTCTGTTCATCCTGCTGACATTATTGATACTTCACGCCCGGATTGGATGAGTAATGAACTTTTAAGCTACAATTTCAAAGAATTCAAGATGAACGATGAGAATTATGGTGGATTATCTATGTTCATCCCACAGACATACTATTCAAATGTGAATTCAAAATACCTTAATCCAAACGTGAGCATTAAGGCTTTCCAATGGAATAAGGGAATTGACTGGACTAAATTTGGGTGGGAATAAATATAAAAGTATAAAGTAGATAGTGTAAAGATTAATGTAAATAGTAAAACTCCCTCATGAGCTACTATACAATCTACATTTCACTTTCTACTTTACCCTTAACACTTTTCTATGAAGATTTTTCTCTCCGGCATTCGCGACGGAATACCAATAGCATTAGGATATTATGCCGTAGCCTTCTCGCTCGGCATAATAGCAGGAAATGTAGGTCTTGACGCCTTCATGGGCTTCTTCGCATCATTCTTCACCCGCGCTTCTGCTGGTGAATATGCAGGCTATACCCTTGCCGGAGCACAGGCTGCCTATATCGAGGTTATAGGAATGAGTTTGATAGCCAATCTCCGCTATCTGCTTATGAGTACGGCTTTGACTCAGAAATTCCGTCCAGGAACATCACTTTTCAAGCGTATCCTCACCTCTGCCTGTATCACAGATGAAATATTCGGAATATCAATAGCATACAAAGGATACCTCGCCCCTAGATACACGTTAGGTGCTTTTGCCATATCCACACCTGCATGGGCTTTAGGCTGTATGTCGGGCATTATTGCAGGAAACATACTTCCTGCTAATATCGTTTCTGCCCTTAGCGTGGCACTCTATGGCATGTTCATTGCCATCATCATTCCACCTTCAAAGAAAGACCACAACGTGGGTATTGCCGTATGCTGTAGCTTTGCCCTTAGCGGCATTTGTGCCATAATGCCCGTTATAAGCCAATGGAGCTCAGGCACGCGCACAATATTACTCACGATTATCATTTCTGCTGTAGCAGCGATAATTAAACCAGTAAAATAAACGACAAAAACAACCCCTTTCCCGTCCTTCGGACAGGAAAGGGGTCGGAAATATAACTCTATGAACAATCTCTGGATTTACATATTCATAATGATTGTGGTGACTAATCTCATCCGCATCATCCCACCACTACTTATTCGTGGGCAGATTCGTAATAGATTTCTCCGCAGTTTCCTTTATTACGTGCCATACGTCACCCTCGCCGTTATGACTTTCCCAGCCATAACAGAGGCTACATCATCCCCACTCGCAGGTACTTTGGCACTTGTCCTCGGCATCATCGCAGCATGGTTCGGTCTCGGACTTTTCCCCGTATCCGTCATCTGCTGTGTAGTTGTACTTGTGATTGAATATGCTATAAATTAACGCTAACCGATTTTTTCGACCACAGATAACACAAATTAAAGGGATATTTTCGCAAGGCTCAACAAGCTACGCAAGTCTCGCCTACGCTCGTTGGACGGAACAAAAATTTTCCACGATGACCATAAAATTCAGATAAAAAAATTAATGCGATATTAATGTTGTATTTATGGACATTATATATTTCACTCCGTGAATATACATTAATCCCGCATTAATCTTATAAGTAAAAGTAGTACCGTTGCAAATCCCTTGCAACTCCCATTTACCTCCCATTCTGCTCTTCTTCTAAGGAACGGACCTGAAACGGATTTGAAACGGACCTGGAACGGACCTGAGAGGGAAGAGAAGAAAATGAAAAGTGAAAGATAAATTTCAGATAAACCCTATAAATCCGTTTCCCCTTTAAAAACTCACAAGAAAAACGATTTTTTTTCGTTTCTTTCGTGTTTTCCGTATTCAAGATGTTTTTTTTCGAGAGAATTTATAGATAGGGGTGCACTTTTGCCCATTTTAGGGGTATAACAAGCTGGAAATCAAGAGATAACGAAACGTGCACCTCCCCCTCCAATGAAGTGCACCTATAGAATAGTGTTTAGGGGGGGGTACACGCAACGTAAATCGTTGGTAATCAGCAGGCAAAAGGGTAAAATCAGGCAAAAGTGCACCCCCCTCTTCAAACTCTTTGACGTTTTTTATTTTGATGGTGTTAAAACTATCAAAAAGGACAAAAAAAGGAGCACCCTCTTATATGAGAGTGCCCCTAAAGTCTTAGAGCTAATTGCTATTTCTAATTTTTTACTCTTCAATATCTTCCTCAAAGTCTGCATATTCTGATTTGGCAGCATTACTGCCACCACCTGTTATCAACCCGACATTATCACTTACCACTAATAATGCCGAACTGATAAACGCAGCAGTTTCTATTGAGGGTTTCGTATATCTTCTTTTCTTCATAGTTACTTGATATATTTCTTACCATTCTTGATATAGATACCTGACTTCTGGACATTCTCATTCACAACTCTGCCGTTAAGATCGTAAACTGGTGATTTGTCATTTATAATCAGCAATTCCTTAATGCCCGTTGTCTCAATCTCATCTTCGAAACTGGCTATAATCTTTGCATTTGTAGCGTTCTTACTAAGAGAGATATAGGCGCGGAATGGAGAAACACTTGCTGAAGGTCCAGCACTACCATCCGTATTGAATGTGCAGGCATTGGCAGGAGATGCCTTCTTATATGAACCAGAGAAAGTAATAGAGTAGCTATCATTCTCGCTCATTATTCCACTACGTTCATAGAAATCAAACGTGCGAATCGTCTTTGTCTTAATGGCAGGAGTATTAGCATCATAATTCACAGGCAAGGCATTCTTTATTTCCACCTTATCATCTACAGCCAACCGAGCAAGGAAAGGAGTTCCCGCAGGTATAATATCCTTTGCCTTGTAGAAACCAACACGCAGAGTATTTGTTTCCGTGTTATAGAGAGCTATTCCCACAGGCACATAGACAGCCTTAAACTGAGCAACAGCAGGATTAACAGCAAATGGCAAACAGAAAGATGCATAATTATCTTTGCTAATAGCAGCCCCCTCACGCACATAAGTTACAGTATTCTCCTTGTAATATCCCTTTGTAACTGTTGGCGCACCATCAGAAACGGTTATTGGCTCTGCTTCTGAAAGAATTGGAGAGAATGACATTTCGTAGATATTTGCAAATGTTTTCCAACCAAAGGCATATTTATAAGTTTCTGCAGAGCCTTCTGGAACATAAACCTTAATATGCTGAACGTTTAATCCTCCAAAGGCAGGAAAACTATAATTACCATCAGATAGAGTTGGAGGAGTTATATTCCATGAATAAATTTCCCGAATATTGGAGCAGTCTTTGAGAGCTTCTCTATCAATAGTAGTAACGGAATTAGGGAAAGTAAAAGATGTTAGACTACCACAACCAGCAAATGCAGCCTCTCCTATTGTCGTCACAGAATTAGGAAGATAAACAGAAGGAATATTTGTACAACCATAGAACGTATAAGGAGAGATAAATACAACAGAATTTGGAATCGTAATAGAGGTTGCAAGAGCGGAGCAACCATAAAAGGCATATTGTCCTATGAATTCCACAGAATTTGGAATAGAAATGTTTGTAAGATTAGGACATTTGTAGAAAGCGTATTCTCCTATACTTGTCACAGTTTTCGGGATTATGACAGAAACAAGATTGGAGCTTTCAGCGAATGCATATGCCCCTATATTTTTAACTCCATCTTCAATTACTATTTTTTTTATTTTTTGAGAATTATAAATCCATGGACGATTATGCCCATACAAATTTCCATCTCCCATTTCCGTTCCAGATATGGTTAAAGTTCCTTCATCGGATAAATCCCATGTAATTTCCGCATGGATTGTACTCAAGGAGAATACACTAAGAAAAACAAGTAAAAATATTTTTTTCATAATGTTAGTATAGATAGCCTATTGCGTCCCCCGTGATTCGGCTAATATAGGTTAATAAAAAAGACGTGGGTTGCTGTACTTCTGCTCATCCCTCATTCGCGGCTCTGGTAAAACCTTGTTACAAGGATAAGCAACCAGTTAGCCCACGCCGGAGGGAATTATGCAGAAGTACACCTACACGTCAATAACGATACTCATAAAGATATGGGTATAGCATTAACGTGAGCGACTTGAGATAAAATCACCCACGCGGACGTCTCGTTGCGCAACCTTCTGTAACTGTCGAGAATTTACCAGATTTTCGAATGAGAAGATTGAACGTTAGTAAACGTCCTAATCAATATGTCTTGAGGCTATCGCCTCGCTCGCAGAACTCGTCTGCTAAACCCGCAAGCCCATAAAGGGCTAACTGGTTTTCAAATGCAAAAATAATAAAACATTTGTTAATCTGCAAATATTTTGCCTTTAATATTCAAAAAATCATCTTATTTTAATTTTTTGCATACTTTGAATGACAAAAACAGAGATTACAAAGATATATTATCAACAAAAAAAACGTTGCTAATGGATTTCCCAAGCTTCATCGTAAGTCCCATGTAACTCCCTTGTACCTCCTATGTACCTCCCTTGATCCTATAGTTCTTTATAGGCTAAAGAGCAGAGGCACAACGGAGCCATAGCGAAGGGAGAACGGAGGCAATACTTACACAGAATGAGGGAAACGAATAACCAAACAAGTAGGATTTAAAGGTTCCTTATCTTCCATTCCTGCGGATAGAGGTTATTGGCACGATTGCCGATATTCTTCACGAAACCTAATGGATGGCCTTGATAGGTGACAACGACAAAGCCTTTGGGCACATCTGCACTAAGGACGATTGCCTCATGATGAAGATACTTCAAGGCATCCTCCTTTGATAACTCCGCAAACGGATATTTATCCTTCGGGAGATTGATAAGCAATGCCTCTGCATGAGCAGGAATGATATTCTTCCCCTTCTGAGTTCCAACAGGATGGCCGTCGGAGAGGACCCTCAATTGAGAATTGATAATTGAAAATTGAGAATTGCCATCGCGCATGTTTTTCCCCTTTCCTTTTTTAGATTTACTTTCCGATTGCGGGCTTTCAATTTTCAACTTTCCATTGTCAATTTTCAATTTCCTAAGCACCGCCATAAACAATCCCTCGCCTTTTGTTGTGCCAGGGATGAAACGATATACAGGTTTATCCCAGCCTTTGAGTAAAGAGCCTGTGATATTCCATTCGTCTTTTGTCTCTATCGGAATAAGCTCTGCACCAAGAGTTTCGCAAATCCATTTCACGTTCTCTTCATCCTCATGCAGATTGAAGGTACAAGTACTGTAAACCATCACACCACCTTCATTAAGACAAGGCCAGATATCCTCAATAATGCTTCGCTGGAGAGCGGCACACTTCATCACATTCTGCAAACTCCACTCATCAATAGCGCCATAATCCTTACGGAACATTCCTTCTCCCGAACATGGCACATCACAAACTATCAGGTCAAAGGTCATCCCCGTTCTCTGATAGTCTATGGCATAGTTATTGGTTACAATAACATTAGGATGCCCTTGCTTCTGGATATTCTCCATCAGGATATTCGCCCTACGACGATCCGGCTCGTTGCTATAAAGAACTACGTCATCAGGCAAGGTAGCACGAAGAAGAGTGGATTTGCCTCCTGGGGCAGCGCAGAGATCTAGAACGGAGTTCAATTGACAATTGATAATTGATAATTGATAATTTTGCGGCTCATTATTTTTCAATTTTCCATTTTCAATTTTCAATTGTCTAAGAACTTCATCAAGAAACATACTACCTGCTTCCTGAACATAATACACTCCGGCATGGAGTAATGGATCAAGCGTGAAGTTCGGTCTTTCGGCAAGATAGAAAGCGTTATGACACCAAGGGACAGGAGTCTTTTCTGTTTCAGGAAAGAGCTCTTCCTTTGGCATCTTGAAAGGATTTAGCCTCACGCTTACAGGCACGCTTCCGTCAAAGGAAGCGAGATAATTCTTCCATCTCTCCTCACCAAACAGCGAGGATGTATATTCAACAAATTCTTGGGGAAGTCCCATGTCTCTAAAAATGAAAATCGTAAAACTACTAAGTATTATTAGAAGAAAATATTTGAATATGACGAGTCCTCTTGCTGAGTCACTTTGTGAAGATGCAAAGGTGTTTCCTTGAAAGCCTCATACTTCGGCTCTCTGCTAAACACCTTAGCATTTTCACCAACCACTACGTGGCTTTGTCATATTCAAACAGAAAATGGTCTTCAATAGACCTAAAATTGCCAATACGGCATAAAATTAATTTCTGTTGCCCAAACAAAATTTCAGTTACATCATATAAATATGTTTCCATTATTTTCCGAAACGGATGTATCTGATTTATCTGATGCTTGACACATTTGTTTTATGCCATATTGGCAATTTTTAGCCTATTGAGGCTATTTTCCTTTTGCATCTTTAAGCAATATACAAGAAATCAGAATTCGAAGAAATCAAATCCTTCTTCCTCCGTTTCTTCTGCCTTTGGCTTCGGCTTTGGAGGGTTCTTCATATTGCCCTCTTCGTCAAACATATCGTAGGTGGTGCGGAGAACCTTGAACTCTGTTCGACGGTTAAGGGCATTAGCGGTTTCCTGCTGATCAGGCTTGAGTTTCGTGATAAACTCCTCCGTAAGCACATCACCTTCCTTGAGCCAAGGATAGTGCTCTGCCACCTTCTTACGTATCGTCTTTGGATGTTCCTCGCCATAGCCCACAGGTGTAAGTCGCTCGGCTGCTATGCCTTTCTTTATGAGATAATCAACTACGGTCTCAGCACGTTTCTGCGATAGAGCCTTGTTATACTCGTCAGAACCGCGATAGTCGGTATGTGCTGACAACTCTATGGTGATATTCGGGTTCTCCGTAAGCATCAAGACAAGAGAGTCAAGTGCCACAGTACTTTCTGGCAAGAGGTCTGCCTTATTGAACACATAGAAGATGTTATCCACGAGCACAGGAGCGGAGATAGAAGCCAGAGGGAACTGAAGGTCATAGACCTCAGATGTCTTTGCACTATCCACATGCAACTCCTCCTTATGGTTAAGGAAGCCCGGACAACTGCCCAATACGATATAATCAACGCCCGGAGTTACCACATACTCAAACGAGCCGTCACTCTTAACACCCATCGTTTGGTTAGTGCCATCGCTACCCACAAGTCTCACAACGCCTCTTGTAAGCTCATATCCGTCCTGCTCGTATATCCAGCCTCGGATAGTCTGCACAACCTCAGGATTCTCAAACGAATAGATATGATCCCAACCACGTGCATCGCCTCTGTTGCTTGAGAAAAAGCCCTTGTTCTGATTTCCATCAAAGGTGAGTCCGAAGTCATCACCTTGCGAATTGAGCGGATAGCCAGGATGCGAGAGATGATACTTATTATCATCACCTGCTACGGCAATAAACACATCTAGTCCGCCCATACCCGGATGACCGTCACTTGAGAAATAGAAGTCACCATTAGGACGGAAAGTAGGGAACATCTCATTTCCCGGAGTATTGATTGGTTCACCAAGATTCTCCACTCCGGCAGTACCACCTGCAACAAGACGAGTGCGCCAGATATCCAATCCACCCTTTCCACCTGGCATATCACTCACGAAATAAAGCCACTCACCATCAGGCGAGATAGCAGGATGAGCGTATGACGAAAGTGTATCATTTGTGAGCTTGAATTCTGTTGCCTTACCCCATGCGGCATCAGAACGCTGAGCCGTAGCTATAGTGGCATAGCGAGGGTACTGAGGATCGGTAGGACATTGGGTAAGATACATCGTACCGCCATCTGGGGAGATATAGCAAGCACCCTCGTCAAATTCCGTGTTCAGTCCGCTGGCAATCTCCTGCGGCCTTCCCCACACGCCTTTCTCATCCTTATCAGAAAAGAAGATATCACCCGGCTTTGCACCTGTGATACCGCTCAACTCTTCGCCCTGCGCCTCGTTGCGTGTAGAGGTGAAGTAAAGGCGGTCATACTGATCACCAGCAAGCAACGGACAATAATCTGCTCTACGACCGTTGAACACGTCCATCTTCTTCACCGTATAGGCAGAACCCGCCTTTTTCCATTCAGGAGCCGACTGCGCAGAAGTAATGCCATTCTTCACAAGGATGTCATAATCTGCCTGTGAGATTTTCTTCGTACCGTCTTCGCTAACGGTACTATCCTTCAGTTCCTCAAACTCCTTAAGGGCAGCCTTGTACTCGCCATTCTTCAAAAGCATACGGGCGTATGTAAGTCTGTCCTCGGGCTTTGCCTGATTGAATCTCACGGCATTACGATAGCAAGCCAACGCCTTCATGGTGCTACTCACACGGGAATAGCATGTAGCAGCCTTCAAGGCACGCTGTCCGCGAAGCTCACGCTCCTTGGGAGGAGTCTTTGAATAAGCCTTCTTGAATTGCTCCGCCGCATCATAGTATTCGCCAAGCGCCAGGAACTTCTCACCCTTACGCATAGCATTCTCTGCCGCACAAGAGCACAGCAAAGCCAACACAGCAATACTAAGAAGAGAAAATATAGACTTATTCATATCTATATTATAACGAAAAAGAGGGGGAAATATTGCAGTCCCCCTCCATCTGACACATACTCCGATGTTATTAACATCGAACTTCCCCCGAGTGGGAGAGTTCATAGATAGTATTTCTAATTAAAACCTCTATCTCATATTCACTTCTTATTTAGTGTAGTTCTCTTCTACACACTTCCTAAAGGCCTCAATATCATTATTGTAGAGATTAAGAAGTTTATCCAATTCTTCAATCGTACCTATTGTTTCCTTATCATCGGAATATCTGCACAGAACAGCTGCTATACCATGACCATATATATCTACAGGCTTTATTTCCCTATCTGCTAAAGCGGCAAACGAACAACCTGCAAGATAGGAAACAAGGAGTGATGGCTTATCAAGAAAAGGCTTTTCACTCTCCCCTATTTTTATTGTAACATCAGGTGATGCCATAGACCATTGAGTAATGAATTTTGCAGCCTCATTCATATAATCCGCCGAACTAACATGCCCCAGATAAAATCTACAACAAGCTATTGCATCAAGATTATGCTGATGTGCCTCTTCCGCATTATTGATAACGACAGAATCCGGTACATATCCAAATTCCATATCCGTATAGAAGGTTTGCAATTCCTTGACTAACTTCCACATACGCTCTTCATCGTCCTTATGACTTGCAAGCCAGTCTGCATTAGAGATATACTTAGTCTTAGAGTTTTTCATTACATAATGGCAGAAACACTCCAGCAATCCCTTACGATGCAATTCAGCAAAGAAAGGCGCATAAGCATCCTCAAAAATATCAGCAGCATAATTTACCGGCACTGGCATTCCAAGAGTATCAGGACAAGCTACTGGAAGAGCTTCACTAAACAAATCATACAGGAGTCCGTATTCAGAAGGTTCTTTCGTCAGTATCTCCTTTACCCTATTTAACGAATTCGTTGTACGCGGTCCTGAACCAGGAGTAAGTTCCTTGTCTTTCCAAGCCGTCAATACAGGCACCAGCAGATCAGCTGCATCATCAGCAGACATAGCGAATGCCGCATAGCAACATAAAGCATTGAGGTAATGCTTGTGCTCTTCCATAGCATTTCCCATCAACAAAAGTGACCTTGGATGATACGGCATTAATCTCAACGAACGATCAAGACTGAAAAGCATGTCATCCTCCCAATTCTCAACCTTCTTTTTGTTCTCATCCGTAAGTTTTGAGAGTACCACAGCCCTGTTATAGACTATCTGCTGTATCCCATCCAGATTTGTAGCATCAACAGCCTCCAAAGCCTTGGTATATATTTCCAAAGCCTTTAGCTGATCGCCCTCGTCATCCAGAATGTTGGCATACATAAGATACGTATGGCTAATATCAAAGTCGGTTGGCTGCTTTTTTATTATCTTCTCAATAATTTTCTTGGCATCAGACTTCTTGTCCATAGAATAAAGGCTATATGCCTTCTCTGCCATGGCAAGGTAACAATCTGGCTTTACCTTCAATGCCTCATCATACTTTTTGATAGCCTCTTCATACTTTCCCTCGTCGTGAAGAGCAACACCTTCTTTACACAAGGCATCAGCCTTTTCCGATTTCTCATCCGTTTCCTGTCCGTAAGCGAACACTACGGTGAACATCATCACCAGCAGAAACAAAATTCTTTTCTGTATTATCATCTGTCTTGTTTTTTATCGTTATACAATACCCAACTGTAATAGAACGTATGAGATTCTCAATTATTGCAGAAACAAAAACCAATAGTTTTTCTACGAACTATGACTGCGAAGCTTGATGAGCTTGCGAATAATTATGAGCTATGCACTAACAAAACCTCTTCCGCAATAATCTTCTCAATTTCCTCTGCCGAAACATCGCCCTTGAAACTATTCATCAGTTTGCCGGCATGGATATAGAAAATCTCATCGCTGATATCAGTAAGCGAAGAGATGATATGCGAAGAGAAAATAACTGTCTTGTGTTTGTCCTTCAATTCCTTGAACCATTTCTTTAGAATGATAGTGCCGACGATGTCAAGTCCGTTGAAAGGCTCATCAAGAATCACGATATCATGTTCCTGAAGCATAAGCGTCATAATAGCAAGTCGCTTCTTCATGCCAAGCGAATATCTCGTGGCATACTTGTCCAAAGGCAGACGGAAATGAGAGTTTATCTCCTCCAATGCGGCCTTATCAAGCACCTTACCACTTGCCTTCATGCAAAACTCGATATACTCACGACCTGTAACGTAGGTATAGTAGAATGGCGTATCACTAAGATACCCGACCGACAACCCACTTGGCATCTCCACCTCGCCATCATAGTTCTCAAGATTGGTAAGGCATCTGAACAACGTACTCTTGCCTGCCCCATTCTCGCCCACCATACCATATATCCTACCCTCCTCAAGTGAAAGGCAGACATTATCAAGGCACACCTGCGAGCCGTATTTCTTCGTAAGATTCTTTACATTAATCATTTTCTATAACATTTGAGATGTACGAATATCCGCCGAACATTATCCATGCCAACACCATTACTGAGAGAATGAACACATATGGTATTCCAACAGAGAAATATGCGATGGAAACCAGTGGAATCATAACAACAAGCATTAAAATCGGACTATCTGACATCGTAAATCGTAACATCTCTGTTTCTATCAGCCAAATAGTCGCTGCAAAATAAACTGAGACTACAACCGTCCATGACAATCCACCAACCAAGAGCAATACAAGGAAAGGTAACAATACCACCATACTGCATACGGCAATCTGCATTGACTTCACCTTTACGAAATGCGAGGCAGAACACCAGTTCAATATCCAGCTTCTGTCAGGAGGAAGAAAAAGACATTGAACCATAATGAGACATACCAAGCCTGTTGCGACCTCCGCTATGCGGATATTACCATATATCATTCCTATAACAGAGACAGCCAACAATATGCAATATGGAATAAGGAACGCTCTCATGCCTTTCTGAAACTCATAGCTTCCCTTTGGGAATAGCCGACAACCTGGTATAGAGAATCCCGAACTGTATTTTGGCAAGAAAGGAAAGGCTATTGCCAAGCCAATAATGATAGGCAGATAAAGCCAATCGGAGTTTATTATTGCAAGCACGACAAATGGAATAGCCAAGAGCAATGTATCTGAAAGCAACAATCTTTTGTACTTCTTGCCGAACTGACTTTCAAGAAACATCCTATCCCCTCTTGCCTGTAACATCATCAAGGCAACAACGACAAATGCCACCAGCCTGTACTTCGCATCAATGCAATATAGAACATAGCATGCAAAACACAGGAAAGCCAAGAGCAGTAACGTCACCACTCCTAACTCACGGCATATCCTACCTGCCATCTTCAATATAAGACTATAATATATCCTAAGCATAAGTCTCCAACCGTTTCTCAATTAATAAGCATTATTATTAAGCCCATCATTATCACGGGGAACATAATAACATTTGCAATCAATACTTTTCCTATACGTTTCAACCTCTGAGACGAATCAACGTTAAAAAGAAAAGCAAACCCAAGAACACCCGTGGCACAAGTACCCATAAAAGCGAGAAACCAGAAAACAATCGCCCTAAAGCCATCATGTGGAAATAGAACGTATAATATTAATGTTATAATTACATCCACTCCAAGGACATAAAGAAAGATTTGCTTTTGACTCCATCCTGTATCATCATCACTTGTTTCGGTAGTATTTTCAGTTTCCTCAATAGGTACATTGTCAAATGTGCTACATATATAAATATCAAAAAGATAGTCGTTCTTGTCACCACTCAGGTTATTGATATAAGCAATGGCTTCATCGCAACTTCTCCTTGTAAACATAGGCATTGTTTCGTCTTTTTTCCTTTTACAAGTAAAAACGCAATTACAGCTAAAACCATGTTTTATGTAAACCTCAATCGCAATTATTGGAAAACACTCATACCTTATCTTCTCAATCATAAGAAGAGCATTAGCGTATGTGAATACCACAAATCCAGGATTGTTCTCGACTGGTATCTCGTACTTCACATTATGAGTTTTAGCTATTTCGATTATATTCATTTTTAGCACGAACAGACTTATCGTTGAATTTTCACCTTATCGACTGCGAAGGTAAACAAAATTTCTGATACTGCCAAACGTTCAGGAAGGTATTACTAAAAAATATGTGTACTATGTGTACCAAAATTTTCCGAATTGCCTGGAAGGCAACACTATGAGTAACCGAGGTGCATACTCGACGAAGGAGAGGATGCCCTCGGACAGAATACTAGCCATACTCCCCTTCCAGCCTGGAAGGCTGTACCTGATTGGCTTTCACACATAACATTTCGCGATGTACTGCCCTCCAGGCAGTATAAGGATTCTGGGTTTTATCCCCGCACATCCTCGTTTCACTCGTATGTACGGGGTTACTAATAGTGTTGCCTTCCAAACAATTCCGTACTCTCGAAACTTTCGATGTTTATAACGTCGGAGTATGTGCCTCGCTATTTCTTTAGTAACATCCGTCCATTTGCCGCGCTTGGAATTTCGGTTCTTAATTGTTGATAATGAAGCCAACCAAATCATAAGCTTGAATCCCATTTGCCCTGCCCCTTGATTGTTCAATAGTCTGCAGTACTATCTTGTAAGTCCCCCTATGCAGGGGGATTGGGGGGTCTTCTATATCTTCGATATAGGGAGTGGATTAGAAGTGGAGGAGAAGCGAATTAGAAGCGGAACTAAGAATCTGAGTTGCATTTCCTTTCGTGGCCTTTGATCGGAAAGCGTGATCAGCATTCTTCACTCTTCGTCCTTCACTTATCCGGGTGCAAAGATACGCAGAAATATTTACACGACCAATTTTTTTCGAAAATTAGCCTGTAAAAAATCGTTAAAACCTCATAACTTATTGTTTGTCATATATTTGCACATTTTTCGACTACGACTATACGTTGAAAACAACTAAAAACGCCCCCAAAGTACACATAGTACACATAATACACATATTTTTTAGTAATACCCTTCTTTTCTTAGCATTATATTCTATAATAATAATTAATATTATTAATTATTATTATAGAGGTTGAAAGGTGGAAAAAGGGGTTATGTTTATAAATATGTGTACTATGTGTACTGTGTGTACCAAATGAATCTCAACTACAAACTCATAAAATCCTGAGCATCAGAAGGGTATATGACAAAATGAGTTTTTTTTAAAGACAAATCTCGAAGAATTGATAATGCCAAGCAACAAGTTACTTATGCCCGACAATAATATTTCGTGATTTAGCGTTTATCTCTTAATCTATTCGCTGAAACTCATCAAGCTAAAGCAAGTCTCAATCTCTAACTTCGGGACATTTTTGGTACACATGGTACACATAGTACACATATTTTTTAGTAATACCCCTATCGATTTTACATGCTAACAAAATCAGTAGCTTTTAAGGTTTTATATCAAAACACGAACATCCTTGGCTTGGTGTTCTGTTGTTTCTGTCGCAAGTCTTCTTCCATGTGTTTTATGGCTATGTCGAGAAAGAAATGGGTGAGGTGTTCGTCTGTACCCTCTGTGCGAATCTGCTTCAAGGCTGCAATATACTGCTGACGCTCTTCGAGATAGATGACAAGTTGCGGATGCCCCTTGCGCATAAGGATATAGTTGCTCAACAGACGACCAGTACGTCCATTGCCATCACGGAAAGGATGCAAATACTCGTAATATCCGTGGAAACGTGATGCTACGATCATAGGATGAACATCTGACTGACAAGCACGCTCCGTTGATTCAAGCAACTGAGGTACACGGGCAATGAGTTTCTCATGGTCGCCGAAGACGGTATCACCTGCCGCCATATCCTCCGTGGTGTATTCTCCAGCAATAGCATCTGGGGCATGATAGCTAATAGTATGCTCGGTAAGCAGGAAATTTATATGCTTGAGGAAAGCCTCATCAAGAGGATGGTCTAGATTCTGCATCACGTATTCGTATGCCCTTAGATGATCTGCCATCTCCATACACTCAAGCAGTTTCCTACCGTGAGGCACCATACCAAGACCGAGCTTCTTCAAGGCACGAGTATCATCTACCGTGAAGCTATTGCCCTCAATGGCACACGAATGAGTAGAGAACAATATCTCGGAATACTCCTCATATTGCTCCTTCGACATACGATGGCATATCTTTTCCTGATATTCCTTTCGTATAGCCTCATAACGTGATATCTTTTCTTCGATAGTCATACTAAATGCATAAATGAAAAAAGCGCAAAGACTCAGAGTCGCAAAGGATTTATCATCTCTGCGTCTTTGTGTCTTTGCGTTTTATATATTTCGCTGAGCGAAAGGGAAATTACTTCTTATCGCCTACGATACGGAACTTCTTCCAGTAGTCAGCAACCTGATATGCCTTTACAACAGATGCAGGAACATGAAGGTCGCGATATACTGCGAAAGTCATGTTATCAATAGCAGGTGGATTCTGAGAAAGAATCTTTACTGATGCAACACTATTACAGCCGTCAAAAGCATAGCTCATGATACTGGTGTTAGCGCCATTGATTGTAACGGAAGAGAGAGATGAGCAAAGCATGAATGCTCCTCTACCGATAGTGATTACAGACTCTGGGATATTTATTGAAGAAAGACCATAGCAAAGAGCGAAAGCATTATTTCCGATAGTTCTAACGGAATTTGGAATGCTGATGTTAGTCAAGCTCTGACATCCATAGAATGCACAAGCACCAATACCTGTTACAGTATTAGGGATGATTGTACCCTTACAGCCAGCAATGAGCATATTGTTGGCAATAAGAACGATTGCATTACATCCGTTACGGCTGTCGTATACTGTATTGTCCTTATCAACAATGATTTGAGAGAGGGCATTACATGATGAGAATGCACCCATGCCGATATTCTCTACAGATCCTGGGATGTTGATTGTGGTAAGAGCATCACATCCAGAGAATGCACCTTCACCAATTGAGGTCACAGAATTAGGAATAGCTACAGAAGTAAGTGCACTACATCCATAGAAAGCCTTGTCGCCAATGCTCTTGATGGAGTTAGGGATGGTGATAGACGTAAGACCACGATTTTCAAAGAATGCCTCTTCACCGATAGATGTGACAGCATATTCCTTTCCTTCGTAGGTTACAACCTGTGGTATAGTGACAGCTCCTGAGTATGAATAAGATGCTGACGGAGCACTCTCATTGTAGGTTACCTGTGCTTGTCTCTTGTTACCGTCTAGATTGTAATAGACACCATTGATCTTGGTCTCGGCAAATGTTGCCATTGAAATCATAAACGCTACTGAGAGCATCATGATCTTAGAGTAAGTTTTTTCCATTTCGTCTGTTTTAAGAAAACAACATTATGTATTATATATTAAACTTCGTTTCTGGTCTTTTATTGTATAATGTTACTGATTATTTACGTTTTTAAGTTTTTTTTAAACTCACGTTAAAAAGTGTAACCGTTTTTTTTGTTTTTTTACTTAAGTTTCGCAAACTCAACTTAAGTAGGTTATCAGGTTTAAAGGTTATGAGGTCTGCATCGTTAATAAGCAAGTCCGACCTAAAAACCTTTAACCTACGAACCTTAAAACCTAGCCAAATCACTTAAAAGGCAAATACCAGTTACGAGGGTCATGAAGGTCTTTCTGAGGTCTGTTGCCCGATAGTTTTTCTACGAACCAACGCGAACCAAAGTTACCTCCCCATATTCCCATCTCATTAAAGTGACGTGCAATACGCTGGAGGTCGTAGAATCGGCGGCCTTCAAATGCGAATTCCTTGGCATACTCATCGCATAGCAAATCAAGCATAGCAGCAACAGAATCGGTCTTTGAAGTCCCTACACCTACATCATATTTCTTGGCTATCTCCTTCATTTTATCGCCAATGATAACATCTGGCAAATAGTAATTATTCATCTGAGAACCGAGGGCTGTTGCACGTGAGCCTTTAGCCGATTGTGCAAGCTCGTTCTCCTTGCTGTTATAAGAGCAAGAGCCATGAGCGTGAATGCCATACACATCATTTGCGTTGAAAATCTCACGATACTGGGCGCTGAGGAAAGGTAAGGTAGTACCAAGCATATCAACAGATTCTTGCGACATGTACTTGTACGGCTCAATCCTCGGAGTACCATCTTCATTAGTGACAATATTACCCTCAGAATCCCGAGTAGGTTTCTTTACGAGATTCTCAAGGTATGTGGAGATACCATTCTTGAGAATGGCAAAGGCAGCATCGGTATATCCCATTGCGTTAAGTGCCTCTGCAAGATGCAGATATACGGTAGAGGCACGATAGAGATACACATTGGCAGTCTTTACCTTGCTAACATATACTTTCGAGTTATCTGCAGGATTACGATAGAGGATGGCATTGTCGACATATTGACTTACGGAGGCAACACTTGCACGACCATCACCACCCTTGTATTTCTTCACTTCAGTTGGATAACTGGTATTCTCCGTCTGTCCATTATAACTCCTTGGATAATAATAATAGTCGGAAGAGTCAGTTAGGGCATAGAAAGCTTTAGAAGGTTCAATCTGGATATTATCCACACGTGGACATGTTGACGAATGATTGATGGAATAATAGTCGTAGCCGAATGACAATGGTACAGAAGTTGTCTTTCCATTCTGTGAACTTACCGCCATCGGGATATATGTCAGAATCTCAGGCGGATTTACAGAATTCATGAATAAAGTTAAATAAGAAATATAAAACGAATTGAAAACGTAAGACATATCCTCTGATTCTGGAGCATAATCCAACACCCTAAGAGACCCTAACCATTCTGGCACAACTCTATACTTACACAGATAATCGGCATATTTTTTGGCAGCCTTTTCATATTGAGCCGTCTCAAGATACATATCACCAAGAACCACCTGAATTGGTATGAATATCTTTGACATATCGATATACCTGTTCTCTCCCCAGTTGGTTGTGCCAACAGAATAGTAATCTGTGCCAAAAGTCGGTACCCGAGTATTAGGATAACGCTCCAAAAGCTGTTCAAGCTCTGGTGCAAGTGCATCTACAATCTGCGAAAGATTCATCTGACATCCAGGATCCGCAGCCTTTCCCTCAATCTGCGAGATAGAAGTCAATGGCTCGGTGAAGAACGGAATTGTAAGACCGTCAGCATTACCGCAATAGATACGTGCCAACTGCAAATAAGCCCACGCACGCCATGCCGCAACGGCTATATACTCATCAATGACAACGTTCGTCGAACCAGTCTTCAGCGTAGAATCACGATGAGCAAGGTAGTAGTTACAATTGTTTATGACCTTATAGAACACATACGAGCTGTCGTACGCATTCTCCTGACTTGCAGAGTAATTGGCAAGTTCCTTGAGGTTCTTGTCGGTATTAGCCTCATCCACGGTGACGAGTTCACCACGCAACTCTCCGATATAAAAATACTGGTCTGCCACCTGCTGCATAGCCTGAGCTATTCCAAGGGCATAGAACACAGAGTCAGTCTTTGAGTTCATCCCTGGATCAGAGACCATACTGTCATTGTCCGTGGAAAGCATGTCGGAGCAGGAATTTAGAGTAAAGAGTAAAGTGAAAAGTGTAATGTAGAATGTTTTTCCCCTTATCTTTTTCACTTTATTCCTTATATCAATGCAATATCCTTGAATATTTATTTTCATAACGATTATACTATTTACATTAATCTTTACACCATCTACTTTAATCCCAACACTACAGATTTATTTTTAACCCCACCAAGAACGCCCTACTCTGCGCAATATTTCCGCAGTCAATGCCCTGATACATCACGCTATTGCCGATGCTGAACTCAGGGTCATTACCTGTGTAATGGGTGAGAGTGAAGAGATTCTGCGCCTCTGCCCATACACTGATGCCCTGAAGCCATGACTGCCAGCTTTCTGGCATAGGCAACTCCCAGTTTACACGGACATACTTCATACGAAGGTATGAGCCATCCTCTATCCAACGATCAGAGAAACGATTGTTCTGCATCGGATCTCCGTATGCGAGGCGAGGAAGCGTTGCCCTCTGCCCCTCATATCGCCAATGGTCAAGCTCCGCCACCTGCTGATTATAGAAGGTTGAACCCGAGTTGAGGATAGTGCGCTGATAGTTATATACATCATTGCCAAGACTGAAGTTGAAGCCAAGGTCAAGGGTGACATCCTTCCATGTCAGCGTAGCGAATATATTACCGTATATATCCGGATTCGGATTACCTATCACAGTCTTGTCCAACTCGTTTATCACACCGTCACCGTTGAGATCAACGAAACGCACATCTCCTGCCCCAAACTTTACATCCTGTCCGGCTGCATTCTTCATAACAAGATACCCTTGCGGACAAGCCGTACGCGCCTCTGCATCCGAAGCGAAGACGCCGTTTGTCTTGTAGCCGTAGAAGAGAGCTACCGGATTTCCTACCGAAACAAGGATATTATCCTTGCCATATACCGAGTTTGTATAGTTGCCATCAGGAAGCGCAGTAACCTTATTCGCATAATGGCCTATTGTCGCACCAAGCTCCAGAGTCCAGTCGCGCAATGCCACTGGCTTACCCGACAACGTCAACTCATAGCCCCTATTCTCAAGTTCTCCTCCATTTGTCCAATACTTGTTTATACCTGAAATCGGAGAAGAGAAGGTCATGAGCGTCAAGAGATTCCTCGTCTTGTGTATGTAGTAATTGAAATCAACAGACAGACGGTTATTAAGCATATTCGCCAGGAATCCGAAGTTCCACTTAGTGGTTGTTTCCCACTTTATATGCTCGTTGCCTATTGTTGTCATCTGCATTCCAATCGCATTATAGTTATATCGCACAGATGAGAAAGAAGTGCGTGCTGCATAGTTTGATATGTCATCATTTCCGCTTATGTCATATCCTGCATTAAGACGGAGATAGTCTATACCAGCATCCTTCGGGAACCAGTTCTCATTTGTCATCACCCACCCCATCTGAACACTTGGGAACACAGCCCATGATGTGCCGAATGCCTTCAATGCACCTGATGCCTCGCTACCGAAACGACTGTTTGCCTCTGCAAGAAGCGATACCGTGGCGAAGTAGCGGTTGCGGAAGGCATAGTCTGCACTCGCATACCACTGCAAGTTCTTCCACACGTCCTTTGCACCATCCACGTCAGCATATCCTACCGAAGGATCAGCAGTCTGATACGGGTTCTTATCCGACTGCGCCGTGCGGAACTGCGTCTTGGCATCACTTGCATCGTATGAGAAAGCGTTATAGCGGAAACCGCCAGTAGCCGCCAATTTCCAACACCCATCACCTATCTTCCAATCAACATGCGTGTTGCTCAGTACGTTATTCTCCTTCGCGAAGAGCGATGACTTCTGGTTATAAACCGTTCCAAGTCCTTTCACCTCAAACGGAGGCACACCGCCCGACGGACGGTTATACTTTTGTGCATTGCGGTTGAGATAATAGCTGAACTGGGATGTGACACTCAGTCGGTCGTTTATCTTGAGAGTCGGGGCAATCTGCACGTTGAAATACGTATTCTCCACCTTGTTCTTGTTGTCACCGTTGCTGTTGGCAATGATGGCAGTCGGATTAGCAAGCGAATACGCATAGTCGTTGCCATACAGTTTCTGACTCAGCGGACTAAACAACTGGTCATAGTCCGACAGCAGACTCGTGAATCCACCCACATGCTTGTTATACTGATATGGTGTAACGAGAGGCGACTTGATAAGAGCCAGACTCGTAGGCGATGTTACCGTACTCATGCTCATATCCGAAGCAAAGCCATCGTCGAAGACGCGGTTATTAGTGCGGGCAAACGACATATCGAACTTCGTCGAGAGATTCCACAGAATACTGATATCGGCATTGAAGCGCACGTTGAGCCTGTCAAAGCCAGTCTCCCTCACGTTGCCTTGCGCATCGGCATATCCCACAAAGAGGTTATACATGCCTACGTCGTCACCACCCTGCACGTTGATGTTATAGTTCTGTGTCACCGCCGTGCGATACACCTCATCCTTCCAGTCCGTATCGTTGTGGTACATCCTGTAATAGTATCCCTCCGTATTGTCATTCAGGAAGTTGAACGTCACGTCACGATACTCCGACATTCCCAATTCCTTCACGGTGCCAAGCATCTCGGTGGCATAGTCGCGCCACTGCGACGCATTCATAACCGTCTGCGTACGGGGAATCATCGTAACACCAGCAGAGATACCCACATCAATACGTGTTGCCATGCTATGCCCACGCTTCGTCTCAATGAGAATCACCCCATTGGCACCTCGTGCACCATACAACGCCGTAGCATTCTTAAGCACCGTCACCTTCTCTATATTCTCAGGCGAGAGCGATGCAAGAGCGTTGAAAGCCCTACCGCTATGCAGCGTAGCCCTGCCCGGCTGCATATCCGTCTCTACGCCATCGATAATCACGAGCGGCTGTGCATTGGCATTGATGGAGTTCAAGCCACGAATGAACATGGCACTACCACCATCCGTCACACCAGAACGTGTTATTGCTCGTATATGACCTCCGAGACCAGCACGAATATCCTCATCCAACACCAGACTCCCATCACCTAACACCTGATGCGTAGCCTTTGCCGTATAATCCGTGCCATCCCTATACATATCCCTGAACTTATTGCTGATAAGCCTTATCTGCAATTCGTCCTTTGTACATGGTACTTGCACCGACATATACCCAATCGCACTGACATACAGCGAGGTACAGAAATCGGGAACAGAAACATTGAACTCACCCTTGGCGTTAGTCATTGCCGTATATCGGTTGTCAGCGAGAGCCTGAACACGAACACCGGCAACTGGGAGATTAGTGGCATCGTCCGTCACAATGCCAGAAATCTGTACCGTAGTATTCCTGTCTTCTTGCAACGTACGCTTCGGAGCTTTGATACCAACCACCTCATCATCGTCAGAAGTGTCATCATCCACATCCTGAGCGTACATATTGGCACAGAAGGACGTGGCTATTGCGCTCAGAACGAGCCTTAGCCCCTGTTTCCGTATTATGTCAAAAATATCATTTCTCATTCTTCTTTAGGTTTTAAGGTTTTAGGTTTTTAGGTTTTCAGGTCGGACTTGCTTTAGCTTGGTGAGCTTGTGAACAATGCCCAATAGCGATACAGACCTCTAACCTCAAACCTTCTAACCTCATTTATCCTCCCCATTCTGCGCCAGCCTCTTGCCCCTTTACGGGGAAAGATGCCCGCAGGGCAGAAAGGGGTCACTCCTCTTTAGGCTTTAATATAATATTCGCAATCCTTATCTGCGCATCATATTTAGTTTTGTTGCTCATACTGAATGAGCTCAGCGTACTCATAACCTTAAGGTTTGGAGCTGCGCCCGTGCCATAGTAGCATATCGGGAAGGTGAACTGACCGAGATAGAGCGTATCCACCTTCGTCGGATCATTCTCGAAAGCCTTTACCTTCGAAATCTTCGCTATTGAGGTCTGAAGAGTCTCACCATCCAGACGTCCCGTCTGGGGCTCATTCTTCGCATCAGTATAGTGAAGGTCGAAACGCAGGGTATATGGAAGTCCTGTGCCGTCAACCTTCGGAGGCACAACCACAGCATAGATATCGTATGTGGTAGAAAGCACATCAGGAAGATAGAAGTCTATCTCCGGAGCATAGTTAGAGCCTTCAGGAAGAGTGGCACACACATACTCCAGATTGACCTCGTCATCCTCAAGCTTGCAGAACCTATCGTCGAACATCCTGCGTTCAAGGGTGACAGTCTCTGCTCCATACCCGCTCGTACTCACCACGCGCCCTGGCGTGCGAGTCTTGATCACAGGAGCGTATGTCTCCGACGCACGGAATGGGAACTCACTAACCACACGAGCATGACCGTTACTCAACTGCTGTTTGAGAACAGTCACTTTATCTAACTTGTCAAGCCCAGTAAGTTTGTTTCCTGAAGTAGAGAAAAGCGTATCGCCCTCGGCAAAGGCAGCACCCGACACGAGTTTCGCGTTATACTTCCCGTTATTCTCAGAGAAAGCCGTGTTACGTACTATCCAGCGCTTTGCGATAGAGTCGGTCCAATACGCCTTAGTGTCCTGTATCTTAGCATCCGCAGGAGCAGCACTCAGTGTAGCAGCATTACTCGCATCCACACCCGCACTGGCAGCAAGGATAGTAGCCTTACCCGTAGATATAGTAGGACATGTGCCACCCTTCTTGCCTGCGAAATCAGTAGCGGTACTACCGAGATTCTGATACTTTATAGGTGTGATATAGTTATAATATAACTTTATCTTGTCATATGCCTTCTGCCACGCCTCATCCGTAGGAATGACAACGGTATAAAGGCTATCCTCATTATTCAGTTCCGCATTGAGGTGGGCAAAACCAGTTACAAAAGAGTTCGTCGTCACCGTGACGGAGTCATCATACACCTGATTACCGTTCACAATCTCACCCTTCACCGAGGCATCCTCGTCAAGTTCAATTCTCTCATACCTCTTCACATAGGCATTGAAGTGAGAGTCGGCAATGCCATACCGGCTCTTGTCAGTAAAGATATTCTCGTAAGCATTAGGACGGAAAGGCACCATACCATTGAGCATATAGAGTATTCCGTTGCTTGAAGGGGTGTTATACGCATCAGTCGCCCAGTTTATTACCTTACCGTCGAATGCGAGGCTACCCGTGTTCTTTCCAGAGAAGCGTATAAGTTTCTTGCTGAGCATATACACCACCGTGTCATTCGGATTCGACTCAAAGTGCGAATAATGAGCCACATGGTCATACACGAACTGCTCTATCACCTTATTCCTTGTCGCAGCATCCTGTGTCAACGCCATGATAGAGTCCTTGTTGAAGGTTCCATTGACAGGAGCCCACACAGTATAGGTGGTAGGAGCATTCAGCACTGCGTCATACCCTACTGCCTGAAGTATCTGTGCAAAGTCGCTCAACTCACCCTTTGCCGATATATTCTCCCACAACGTCCTGTCAGCTGACGGATTAGAAGATTCCACGACGGAGTTGTAAGAAGAAAAGTCGGAGCAGGAGGTAAGGAGGAGGAAAAGAGAAGCCCCAATGACCCCTTTCCCGCCCTGCGGGCACCCTTTCCCCGTGAAGGGGCAAGGGGAAAGTATGCTTTTTCCGCTAACACCCTTCACTATATGTCGGAATATGTTGTGCAATATACTCATTATCAGTTATCAATTATTAATTATCAATTAGCCTCTTTCCAGAAGGCTTAATACCAATCCTCCGTCATCGTTGCATCATTGATGACTGTGGTCGGCACAAGCTCAAGGAAGTCAAATGATCCACCGAGAGTGGTTTCCTCAGGAATAAGGTTACGCAGGCGCAGCCAATAGTCATTGCGCTGATCAAGATGGATCGTTCCGAGGATACGGCGCATCATACTTGTTCCATAGCCCTCTTCGTATCTGCAACAGTTGCTTATCGTCTGGATAAGCTGATCTGCCGACGTAGCACGCTCCTTGATGCCGTTATATGTTCCACGAGAGAAACTTGCCGGCGCACGCATATAGTTATGGTTACGCATTACGAGGTCTGAAGCCACGCCATAGTCGGAGAACTCGCTTGAGAGCATATATCCTGTAGCATCACGATCTGCATCAAGAGATGAGTTCGGATAACGGGCATCGAAAGGCACTCCAAGCGGTTGCATTGAGGCTGCATTCTTTGACGTTCCTATGAAATACTGCATAAGTCCTGAGTTTGCCATAGGAGGATAGATGACACGAAGCTCATAATCGCCCGTAGGAACACTCGGAAGCTTTACTGCAAAGTCGTATGCTCCCCAGAATGAGAGCTGATCTGCCTCCCATGCACGCCAAGCGCCCTGTGTGTACCAAGAGATACCAGAGGAAGTTCCCGTGAAGCTATAAAGGTTGTCGAAGTAATCCACAGGGAAACGTGTCATCGTACCAGCAGAACCGTTCAGGTTCTTACTTGCTATCTCTGCCTCCGTGGCAAAGCGGATGTCATTATTGGCAAGCTCATACAGCATAGAGCCTGTGTCTATGCGCAGACGTTCGTTGAGCACCTTCTGAGGCACATCCGCACTATACACAAGCATACCGTTAATGCCATGCACATAGCCATTCAATGCCTTGATGTTACTACGGCTGTCGGTATATACCATTATGCCTGGAATGAGTACCTGATGCGTGGAAGCCCTACCCATTGTACCCACCTCGTCGGTCAATGTGTTATGCTGACGGAAACGGTTGATGTAGATACCCGTCTTCGAGCCTGTCGCCACCTCTCCGTTCTCCTTCTGATACAGAGGCTGCCAAATCTTCACCAGGGTATGAGGGAGTAATGTCTCGTAGTAGTCGAACGGCTCTCCACCGAATGCGTAGTTCCAGTTCTGATTAGAGGCACTATAGCCGTAGAGCAGTTTTGAGGTTGCCATACCAGCCTTCAGGATATGATAGCGCACGAACATATTCACCACGTTATAGGCATAGGTGTAGTCATCACCCGTACTCACTTTCTCGCCATCAGGCAACGGATACCAGTTCTCTGCATCCTTATACCATTCCACGCACTTTGCCTTCAGATCCGCAAAAGTGCGAATGCCATTAGCAGCCATGATAGCAGAATCCTCTGCAAACACCGTATATCTCACATTACACTCCGCTGGCACATAGAACTCCGTTGAAGACCAGCTTGACCCCGGACGTCCATGATTATTGTCGATAGCGTTATTGAACTCCTTCTTTGTCCTTGAAAGCAACGGAAGCATCCCCGTCTTGTCAAGAGCCTCATAGAATACCTTATACTGGGTGAGATTCTTCATCATCTCATTTATCGTCTGGGTATTGCGAGGTATCACCTTATTGATGTAGTGCAGATAACCGTTGGCAAGCTCTATATCATGACGGTCATTATCCCTATCCACAATGGCAGAACCGCCAAGACGCACTGATCCGTCGTCGCATATCTCCGAACTGAATGTCTGACCGAGATAGGTAAACACCTCATTGGCGCCCGCACTCGATGTCTGCGACAGATCTGCATAGAGATATGTCATCGTAGATATATGATACTTGGCTATCTCCCTACACTGCTGATCCGTAAGACCATCGACGGAGTTCTCCGTCATGCCATTATGCACCAAATTACCATTGTCATCCGTTGACTTTGGGTCGTTCCATAAACTGTCCACGTATGCCGTCACACCCTCGTTACTTGGAGCATAACAGGTGTATTGTCCATACGTACGCATCTCCGCCCAGAGGTTTGCCCTCTCAAGAATCTGCCTAAACAACGAGAGATTGTCATCTTCCTCGACAAACTCCTGTATAGTCTGCCCAGTAAAGGTATATAGGTCAGACTCATCCGGCTCTTTGTTGCAGGAGCTGATCAAAAAGAGAAGAACGAACCCTACCCCCAACCCTTTCCCCGTAATGGGGAAGGGAGCCGGAAGACGAAAGCCCTTCGCTATATGTCGAAATATGTTGTGCAATATACTCATTATACATTATTCATTATTCACTATTAATTATTCATTTAGCCTCTCTTCAAGAAGGTTAATGCCTCTCCGCCGTTGCCCTATCCTTATATGCAGGATTCTGTTTCAGCAGATTATTTATTTCCACTTCCGACTTCAGCACAGGCAAATACAGATAAGGTTCCGTCTTGACATTCGCTACCAGAGCAGAGCCGTTTCTGTTAGTATATTTACGAGCCATGAGAGTAAGGAATCCGTCATAGTTCTTAGCCTGATTATCTCCAAGGTCAACCATAAGGGTGTTATAGTTCACACCGCTCATGTGACGATAGTTGTAACGAAGCATATCATACCAACGCTTACCCTCAAAGCATAGCTCTCGGGCACGCTCGTTCATCACCTCAAGTTCAAGGTCTTCACACATCTTGTCCAGCGAAGAGACATATTGGGCCACTGCCTTCACGAAGTCTGCCGTCTCTGCCTCCTGAACATTTAGCTTGTATGCAAGAGAGTCATACAGGGATATTCCATCCTTCTGTGCACGTGTATTCACGATCTGCACCTGACGCATACCTGTCACGAGATTATTGCTTATCTCCTGTACCTTGGAATATATACTCTTGGCTATTGAAACAGAGTCATGGAGTGAACCCGCATTCGCTATTTGTGACACAGACGACCTGACATCCTCACCCATCAGACTCGCTATCTGTATCATAGCCTCTGCTTTCATCAGCATCACGTCAGTCACACGATACACTATCCAGTTTGTCCTATAACCGGAATATGAGCGATTTGACGGAACATCCACAACCACGTCACCCATTACATTCTGAGCAACATACTTACGGATCATCACCTCATCCTCCACTCCACTATTGAAGTTATATACACTTTCAAAGCCTCGGATATCAGTTACCGCATCACCAGTATGCAACTGATTAAACACATTCACGTTCAAGCCTATATTCGCATTCTTCTTTATAGATGAATAATATGAATTGGTGTAGAACCAAGGCTTTGCATTTGAATTGGACTTGCTCTTATAATAGGCATTGCAAAGAGCCGTATTATCACTAAACAGAAGTTCAAGCAGCGACTCACCGTCATTTCCAGAGACAAACGGACGGAAATAGTTCCTGAAAAGGTTCAGATTATATCCATCATCATCAAGCAGACTACTATTGCCTAAACGCTTGACTGCACTGCCACGCGCATCCCTTACCATATCACATAGCTCAACACAACGCCTATAGTCAGAAACAGAATGGTTTACAGACGCGCGCCAGAGATAGCAGTCAGCCAAGAGGGCATAGATACTATTACGTGTAAAGCACCCATATTTTTGTACATTATCCGTCACATTAGCTGTTGAGAGTGCATCGTTCATAACCTCCTCAAGGTCAGAGATTATCTGGTCAAGCACCACTCCTGCTGCCGTCTGACCGACTTTCAGTTCCTGCGAACTCTCCTTGTACGGCTCAAGAACCAACGGTACATCGCGGAATGCCCTAATAAGATAGAAATAGCACAACCCGCGCAATGCCTTCATCTGAGCCACCACATTCTTATGATCGCCCTCAAGGTAATTAGGATCTATATCCATCACCTCTGCCGACTTTGAGATGATAAGGTTACAGGTGTTGATAACGGAATACATTGACGCCCAACTATTGTGGCGGTTGTCGGTCTGTAGATTGTTTGAGTCGAACTGATTCAGCTCATTTATACTCAGTGATGTATTCACGTTGAGTTCATCAGAGCGGCATTGCCATATAACCAGTTTCCTCTGCACATCCTCAGAAGCCAATGAGGAATAGGCACCATTCACCATAGACTGTACCTGCGTCTTTGTCTTCCAGAAATCCTCCTCTACCGTTTTGTCATCAGGAAGGATGATGGTATCAACGCAGGAAGTTAGAGTAAGGAGAAAAAAAACTAACCCCAGAACGGCCTCTCCCCCCGCCCTCCCCCGTAGGGAGGGAGCCGGAGTGCGAATGGCATTCGCTATATGTCGGAATATGTTGTGCAACATTATCATTTACAATTTAACATGTACAATGTACAATTTATAATTTTCACTTTCTTTAGCTTGATGAGCATCAGCGAATAATTTTCAATTGACTTCAAGGGTAACCACTCCCCTCCCTCTATAGGAGGGGTAAGGGGGGCTTTAAAATCCTATCGCCAGATATGCAGTAAACGACTTTGAACGTGCCGTCTTATCATCTATTGCGACTCCCCATCCACCAACCGATATCTCAGGATCAATACCAGAATAATGGGTGAAGCAGAATAGGTTGTTCATTGTCACAGAGAAGTGCAGTTGATTCAGTCCGTACTTCTTCAACGCCTTCTTCGGGAAGTCGTAACCGAACTGCAGGTTCTGGAAACGCAGGAATGAACCATCCTCTACAAAGCGACTGCTGCCCTGATAGTTGTATGCCGACTTGTCGTCATATACATACATGGCACGCGGTATCATAGTCTCGTCACCATCCTTGCGCCAACGCCAGTTCACCGTGGCACACTGGTTGAAGGCACCGCTCATTGACTCAAGATCACGACGGGCGGCATTGACTATCTTGTTGCCCCAACGGTAGGTGAAGCGTGCCTTCAGATTCCACCCTCCATACATGAACGACACGTTGAAACCGCCCTGTAGCTTCGGCTGTGAGTTGCCCAAATACACTATGTCGAGGGCGTTGATCTGTCCGTCGTGGTTGATGTCCTCGTAAATGGCATCGCCTCCCTGGAAGGTGTATAGCGCATCGCCTGAGTTGTAGTTATACACTATGCGCTTCGGCTGGCCGTTGCTGTCCATCACCACCCTACCGTCAGTACCAGTCACAACTGGCATCGTCTTTCCCTCGGCAAGCATCGTGTTTATCCAGTTCTCGTAGTCGGCTGTGGTCCATGCCGGATTGCTCTGCATCTGCTCCGCATTGTAGTTCTTCAGATAGTCGAAGGAGTACTGATACACTCCCTTGTAGCGGAATCCATAGATTGAGCCGAGGGCATTGCCTATCTGTACGCGGTTGAGGTACTCACCTCGCTTGTTGGCGCTCCAGTCGGAGTTGATGGCATTGAGCACTCGGTCTTCCATGTCGGTTATCTCGTTATAGTTCTGCGCTATGTTGAAGCCGGCACTCATGGAGAACTTCCCCATCTTCAGGAACTTATTACCAGAGACGTTCAGTTCCCAACCATCGTTCTTCATACTTCCCACATTCTGATATGCAAGGTTGGCATAGCCTGTGGTGGTTGGAATGTATACCGTCTTCTGTAACAGGTCCTTCGTATCCTTGTGATAGAAATCAAAATCCAGCTCTATTATATCGTCGAGGAAGCCTAGGTTGAAGCCTAGGTTGTAGGATGCGGTCTTCTCCCAACGGAGGTCGTCGAGCTTCAGACCGTCCATCTTAGAGGCTGAGCCATAGGCGCTTGCATTAGTGGTGTAGGTGTTGTAGAATAAGTAGTCAGAATCGGGCGCCTTACCGTTGACTCCCCATGAGGCACGCAGTCCCACCATTGACACTTGCTTACGCAATGGCTCGAAGAAGTTCTCGTCGGAGATGTTATAGCGCATGGATACTCCGGGGAAGTAAGCCCATTTCTGCTTAGGACCGAACTTGGAGTCGCCATCGGCACGGAGGGAGAATTGGAGGGTATAGCGCTGCTTATAGGAGAGGTGGGCATTGTAGAGCAGGTTCTGCGAGTTGGAACGCGAATTGTCGTCGCTCAGTCCGTTGTATGTCTTGCCCTTGATGGTGGTATAGAGCAGCGCTCCATCAGATCCGACTGACGTGACGCCGTTTGGCAGACTGTGCTTTGCCACATACTGCGAACTGCTGCGCTCCGTGCTCATCTCGTAACGGGCTAGCATAGTCAGGAATATGTCCTCGTTTTTGAAATAAGGGGTGAAGACAAACTCTCCACGTGCTCCTACCTTCAAGCGGTTGGACTCCTTCTTCTCGGAATAGTTATACAAGAGTGGCGAACCGTCCCAAGGGATTGATGCTATCTCTGCCGACACGAAGGCTGGCACTGAGCGTGCGTAGATATCGAAGTTCACACGACCGTTGAACGTGAGACGTGTCTGTCCCGCTGCCGTACCGAGCAGCTCATACTTGATGTTGAAGTCTGGCGTGATACGGTATGTCTCATCCCTCTTCCATGAGTTCGCGGCATTTGACACTGGGTTATCAATTTCCCATAGTGAGCGTAGCTCGTATGAGGTGTAATTGCCTGTGTAGGGGGTAAGATCGTTGAGTGTTCCGAGAGGATTCATGGTAAAGAAATGGTCTGTATCATTTCCATTCACATCTTGCTTATAGACACTCATATTAGGTGCTGCCTTCTGAGCCTGACTAACTATGTCGTAGTAGTTCATGAGGTTGTCGGTGTATGTCAGGGCGAAGTCGGTATTGAAACGGATACGGTCTGACACGTTATAGTCGAGCACAAGACGTGTTGTCAGGCGGTCGAGGTGCTGCTTTATGATATAGTTCTCCTGATTGTCGTAACTGCCAGAAATACGGAATGTTGCCTCCTCACCGCCACCCGTGATATTCAGGTTATATGAATGTTGCGGACCAAACTTCGTCACCTCCTTCACCCAGTCGGTGTTGTTGTTCCAGTTCTCAAAATCAGCCCATGACTTGTCGTAGTTTATCTCACGGATATTGGATGTAGCGGTATTCGACTGGTTCGGGTTATAGTACTCTTCCTTGATAAGCATGGTGTAGTCGTCACCATTCAAAAGGTCATAGTCCTTCGGCTGCCAGGTACCGGTGAACTTATACGAGAAGTTCACACGCGGCTTTCCGCGACTACCTCGCTTTGTGGTAATCTCTATCACACCATTTGCTCCCTTTGAACCCCATATTGCGGTAGCAGCGGCATCCTTCAGCACGTCAATCTTCGCAATGTCCTCTACATTGACGGAAAGGAGTGACGAATACTCTTCCTCAGAGGCATTCTGGAAATCGAAACTCTTGTCTGGGTTGTCGAATATGATACCATTGACAACGATAAGCGGTTCTGCATTGCCATTGATAGTGGTGACACCACGCAGACGCATTGTCGTACCTGCACCGAGGTTACCAGAGTTTGCCACGATGTCAAGTCCGGCAATCTCACCCTGCAATGCCTCGTCGGCAGAGGTGAACGCCATACCCTCCACCTCCGAGAGATTGAAGGTTGACTGTGCCACGGAAATCTCTTTCTTGGCAATGTTCAGACCACCTGAATTTGTACGAGTTCCTTTTACCACAATCTCCTTAAGGTTGGTATTCTCAGCTTCGAGCTTCACCTCGAAAGTGGTATTATCGCCAATCGTCACACTATATTTCTTGCAACCGACATAAGTGATTTCCAGTTTGTTCTTCTGGTTCTTCACCTCCATGGAGAAGTTACCCATCATATCCGTCTGCGAAGCAGAGACTATACGATTGTTCGCATCCTTCTCCACCACGTTAGCCATCATGATAGGTCCCATGTCATCGGATACCGTTCCGGAGATGACACGAGTCTGAGCCATCAAAAACATAGGGAAGAAGAGAAGAAGACCCATCCCCCAGCCCCTCCCATAAAGGGAGGGGAGTAGATAGCTTTTTCTGCTAACGAAATCCCTTATATGTCGAAATATATTGTGCATTCCTGTCATTTTCAATTTTCCATTTTCACTTTTCAATTGACATCAAATGTATTCACTCCCCTCCCTTTATGGGAGGGGCTGGGGGTGGGTCTCCTTAATATATTAGTGGCTCGCTTATCTGATGCACCACAGCAAATGATGACACACTGATACTCTTTGCAGATGCCGCTCTCGTATCAAATTCATAGTCGCGGGTCATCTTATTCACGAGCTTATTAGTAGAGTTTGCATAGATCTTTATGCTATGACCTGTCGCATCAGTAACGGTGAGGACACCATCGATACTCTCCGTGGTAATCTTGGCAGGAATACCAAGCTCTGAAGAATACATAGACTGATAGGTTGTTCTTGGCACCTTGTTATCAGCAAACACAGAATTGTTCTGGAAGTGGTATCTCACGAAGGCACGAAGTGCGTTCAGTTTCTTCAGCACCTCTGACTTTGCCTGCTTTATCTCTGCTTCACTATAGTCGCCCTCGCTGCCCTGATACTTCTCGTATATCGCCCTTATCTCCGAGATACGGGGCAAGCCGTTCTGGTTGTAGGCAATCTCCATTGCCGTGTTGTCGGGAGCGAAGAACGTGTAGTTATATCCGTTAAAGAAGTTCACGTTCTGGTCGAGGGCGCATCCGCCCTTGGCAGAGAACACATAATAACGCTCCTGTGGCGAGGTGCCTACCGCTGCCGACTCGGCTATGCCTGCCCAGCTCAGTAGCATCGACTCATCAAAGATGGATATCATGTCAAGAAACTCGGAAAACGTGTCCTTATGCTTTTGCAGTAGTCCATACACACTCGTTATCGACGGCTGGATGACGTTGTCGAGGGCGAGGGTGTAACCGTTTCCCTTCGTAGGATACCAGCCTCGGACAATATTCGCAGCCTCCGCACCATTGTCTATCTGCGCTCCGCCCCGCACCTTACCTGTGAACGTGATGACATTGCCCGACTGCGACTTATGGAAGTCATCCAATCGTATGGCACCGCCATGCTTTGTGAGATAGTAGTGATTCTCGCCAAAGCGATCCACATTTGCTGAGTCGAGGATGAGGGTATGGTATTGCAGCACGTCATACACCTGCGACTTATAGTCCTTTGAGCTTGCGGTGATATCCTCCACCGTATTGCGGATGGATGAGGATATACTGCCCGTCGTCCTGTTGTAGTCGTGAACCTTCACACCTATCTTCTCCACGAGCTCTCCACGCTTGTTTGCCTCCCAGTGTGAATAGAACTCAAGTGCACGGGGATTGGCAGAGGCGAGTGACACAGGATCGATATAACAGCCCGTGAAAGCATTGTTGCTCGGCAGGAAGAAAGCGAACTTCGACTTCATGGCAAGGAGGTAGTAGTACAAGTCGGCTCCCCATATAGAGGCTGATGTACCGTTTGTCTTATCCTGTGCGAAGGAGTTCATGATACTGTACTCGGGAAAGATGACCGCAGGACCGAGTACCGACTGATATTCGTCGGGCACTATCATACGGTTGAGCTTATACACTACACCATTGCTTGCCACACAGACATCGTATTTCTCGCCCTCAGGCGTCTGCTTACGGGCAAGGTCGGCGGTGGTGAGTCCCATGAACTCGCCTGATGCGTTCTGCTGAATCTTACTGAACTTGCTCGGCACGCTCTCAATGAAAGAGCTCTGCATGAGGTTGTTTACGAAGGTGGTCAAAATACCGTTTCCCTTCACATACATGGTGTCAAGATGTTCGGGAAGATTCTCCGGGGTATTCGGAAGTCCTGTTCTACCATAGTTCTCCACGAAGAAAGCGCCATCGCCTCCTGCACAGAAATACTTCTGCAAGACCTCATCGGTAGGCACGAGGATAGCACCCATATCAGCCAATGAGATAGCGGAGGAGGTATATTGATTCCAACCCGGATCCCAGAGCAACTGCTTGCTTGTGGTAGAAGAACCGTTCGGGTCGAGCGTAGTGCCTCCCGTGCCGTGTGATTTCTTTGAGAAATAACGTACCTCAAAGATAGAATCAAGCACCGCACGACCATTCTGTATAGCCCATGAGTTATAGGAATTGGTTGCATTGGCGTCATAGTAAGGAGCACAATGATAGTCAAGCATACGTGAGAAAAGCTTGGTGTTCTTCTCAGTACGGAGTACCTGCCCCACATTTCCAGGAGGGACGATAACCTTATCCACCTGATGTATATAGCCATTCATACAGGTCACGTCGCTCTTCACTATCTTATTGCCAAAGATATATGAACTCTGGGAATCATCAACACTTGCCCCTACATTCTCGCCACGCAGAATACCGAAATCGCAGTCAGCACCCGTTACGGTAATGTCGTTGTTTAGCATCTGCTCTCGGGTGAAGTGAACAATCATAGGAACAGTTCCGTCATAGATTACGTTGATGCCTTTCTTATAGTAGTTCTTCCAATAGGAATTACCCTGAGGCATGGTAGCTCCAGAGTATAGGGTATATATAGTGTCGGTAATACTTAGGTTTGAAGCATGTTTCAGAGCAATGCCACGGCTCACGTTGTTTTCATCAGCAGAAACATTCGAAAGCATTCCTGTGAGCATCGCATTATCGAGCATGGAAGTATATAGAAGCTGTTTCTTCATTCCTCCAGTCAACTCAGCATACGAGTGAACGCCAAAAGCATTGTCGGACTGGAAGAAAGCCTCGAAAGCAGCATCATTTGCGGGGAATATCGTCTTACTACCTGTACGACCAAGAACCTCGTCATATCCAAGATCCTTAACCAACTGCAGATAGTTATTAAAGGTTCCGTCAAGATGCCTTCCTGACTGCAGTTCCTCATAGATTGTGGAACCGAGCCACTCAGGCTTCTCGTCAGCAGGTACAAGCTCATCCTTCTGACAGGAATACGTCATAACCAAGCATGAAAGAGATGCACATAAGATGAACTTTCTCATAATTGCTTTATTGGTATTTGCTCAAGTTGAAGGTCTTCAGGTTTAATAGGTTTTAGGTTTTCAGGTCGGACTTGCTTTAGCTTGATGAGCCTTAGCGAATAATGTTTTTTAAATGTCTAATGTCAAAGGTCTTTTGTCTTTCGACCTTTTAACCTCCTAACCTCCTAACCTCCTAACCTCCTTTTGTGATAGTTATTAGGAATCGGACTGGAAGGGTGTAATATTAAGGGTATTAATACACTCTTGTTTCGATTTGCAAATATAGGCAAATTATTTGACAATTACGCATAAATCAAGAAAAAAAAGCGAAAATTAACGAATAAAATAGAAAAAACAAGCCCTCGCCTGCCATTGCACGACAGGAGAGGGGGTGTTAAAGGCGATTATTCTTTCCTCGCCCTCTTCTTATTCAGCACTCCGACGATGGTCTGATTCAGGATATACGAACTGACAAGCTGCAACGAAGTACTGTTGAATTGAACCACATCATCATCCCTTAACTGACTACTCAATTTCAGCAGAAGCCTGTCCACACCTTCCTGCGGATCCACCTCTACCCCACCAGTCAGTTGCGGTGCAATCTGTTTTGCTATATCAATACGTTGCTGACTCATCTCCGCATTAACAGTTTCAAGAGCCTGCATAACATTATTATTGCTAAGGCTGAGCAGTTCAGCAGCCTTTTGTATTGCCTTTACGAGTATTGAGTCCATAGTATTAATTCATTAATGATTTGATTGTCAGACATAAGTGTAAAGATTCCTTTTGCGCTATGCGACAAGCACCTTCGCGCTTAATTCTCTTCGATTGCAAAAATAATAATTCTTTCTTATTCCACCAAATTTTTTCATGAATATTTCCGAAAAATTTTAGCTCAAGTTTTCGCAAGCTCAACTTGATTCGGTTATAAGGTTTTTAAGGTAGAGGTCAGCATCGCTATTGGGCATTGTTCACAAGCTCACCAAGCTACGCAAGTTCTTCGCTAAGGCTCATCAAGCTAAAGCAAGTCCGACCTTAAAACCTAAAACCTATAAACCTTAAAACCCAGAACTTGGCAACACGAGAAAATCCCCCACTCCACTTAAGGAATGAGGGATTCTTATTAGGTATAAAGTCAAAGGGCTAAGGTATAAAGACTTGCGTTTTTTGCCCTTTGTCTTTTTGTCTTCATTTACTTGATCTGAGCACCAACAGCATTGAATGTACCCTTATCGGTCTTGATAACGAGCTTACCATTCTCAATAGCCTTGATTGCCTTAGAAGCCTTAACAACTGCAGCAACCTCGCTGATACCAGTTGTTCCAGCAGCAGGTACATCATTGATTACAGATACCTTCACATTGTCAAGCCAGCAGCAACGCTCACCATTGTTATAGGTAGAAGAGAAGATAATCTTCTTGAGAGCATTGTCACCCTCTGACATAGGAACAGCCTCATTCACGAACTTATCGCCATTATAGGTAGTAGCTGCGAAGATGTTCTTATCTGTGTAGTTCAGATAGATCTCGTAATGAGTCTTGTTTTCATCTTTACAGATATTGCCCTGAACGTTACCATTGCCTCTACCACCAACGCACTTGAACTTACTCTCGTCCACACCAAGTGTGTTATATTCAGAAGCAAGATCCCATGTACGCTTGTAACCAGAAATTGTATCACCATTCTCATTGAGCAGATAGAAGCCCATACTCTGCTTTGTGAGATAACCATAATAGAGGTCGAATGAAACCATGATTACGTCATTCTCCTTAGCAGCATAGTCAACGCTTACAGAAGCATCACCTCTACCGAAGAAGAGAGCATCTGTATAAAGATCGTTGAAGCCCTGACCGAATGCATACTGAGTCCACTCTGTCTGCATATCCTTAGAGAATGCTCCGAGAATGTCGAGCTTACCCTTATTACCTGCGATAGAGTATGTAGGATCCTCACCCTCCTCAGCTGGAGGAGTCTCTGTATATGCATTAGAGAAGTCGATGTCAACAATATTCTCCATCTTCACAGAAGCGATGAAATCATCAATACCCTTTGCGAGAGCAGCCTTAGCATCAATAAGAGCCTGTGAACCCTCAGCTGTATATTGTGCAGCCATCTGTGTTGCATACAAATCCTTTGCATTCTTGATTATAGCGCTGAAAGTAGCCTTGTCACCACTTATGTACATTGCAGTTGCAAGTGTCTTCTCTGCAGTCTCAATAGCAGCAGGCATATCTGTGAGAGGAGTATTTACTGCATTGAAAACATCGATGAATTCTCTGTTGAGATAGCGTACACCAGCATTCACGATTAAGTTTGCAAGAACTTCCTCTGTATAAACAGAGTCCTTAGTAATATATTCATTCTCTACATAGTATGGAGCGCCTGTTGTCTCGTACTTTGCCTCACCCTCTGCATAAAGTTCAAGAAGTGCATCCTGATCAAGAGCCTTCCATACTGCGAGACGCTTCTTAGCCTCATCAATACCCTTCTGGAGATTATCCTTACCCCAAGGCTGTGCTGTCTGGGTTGAAGCAACGAGATCCTCAGCAACCTTGATACGGTCCTCAAGAGCGGCGATCTGAGTCTCTACATTTGCAATATAACTCTTCTCTTCTGGTGTCATCTCACCCTTAACAAGAATCTTGTAAAGCACAGGATCAATAAGGTTCACGTCAATACCTGGTAAATCTGAAGGACTTTCAACCTGATAGCAATGCATGAGAATAGTAACTTCCTTCTGCTCGTCAAGTGTGAATGAGCCCATGAAGCTCTGGTCAAATGAAGGACTTAGAGTACCAGCTGCGATTGTATCATTCTTTGTAGGATCCTCCGCATTCTCAAGAATCAACTCAATCTTCACATTATCATATGCACCAGAACGAACCCAACGGTTCTTGTTCATAGTCATCATACCACCAGAACCTGTTACACCAAGTCTGTATGTACCCTTATCAAGAGTAGTAGTCAGACGAGCCTGTGGATCCCAAGTGCTATAAGCATAGCCACGCATCCATTGAATCTGAAGAGGAGTCTCAGCAGCAGCTGTCTTATGAGCCCAACGGTCGCAGTTGAAAACCCAAGGCTGACTTGTAGCCTCATTTACACACTTGCTGTATTTAGCTGTCCAATTCATCCAGTTTGCAGAATAATTGCCACCTGCACCATCAGGATGATCAATAGTATTCAATACGTTTGACAAGTTAGCAGGAACGAATTCATCAAAGAAGAATGACTCAAGGTTTTCAAGCATTGTTGCCTTTTCTGTATCATCATTTCCCTTAATAGCCTCTTCCAAAGACGTTATATTAGCCTTAAGGTCATCATAACCTTCATAGGCACTTGTCCATTCAAAGCTACCAAGAACAGACTTAATCCATGCAAGACGGCGCTCTGCTACGCGCTCGTCAAATGCAGCCTGAACTTTATGGCACTCAACATCCTTAATCTCAATGCCAGCAGTAAGACCACGAAGGTCAATGATAATCTTACCATCAGAAGGAGCTTCTATAGGGAAGGCAAGCTCTGTGAAATCCTCGTTTGTGAAGCTATAGCAATTCTCTGTAGCGGCACCACCTTCACCAAACACCAATACAGGATTACCAGCCTCATTGGTAGTAGCATAAGAAAGTTTACCATCAGTATTGAAATAAGCAAAGATGTAATTGTTACCAGCTGCAAAGAGGTCAATATCGGTATAACCAGGATTTTCACCCTTAACCTTCATGGTAACAACATACGTACCACCTTCACTAATATTTATAACCTGGTACATACCGTTTTCCAGAGCGTTCATACCTGCATTTACAGATACGCCACCATCCTCAAGTACCGTGAAAACATCTGAAAGACCTGCAACTGTAGCATCTGTCGCTGTCCAGCCGTCAAGGGAAGCGCCTTTCAATTCTCCATTAGTTACAAGGTTAGCTGCCGTCACTTTATACTTAGCAGCGCGCGTGTAGATCATATCATCTACATTGTAAGCGTTTGCACCGATAGCCAACGATGACATCAACGCCAATGAAAGTAAATTCTTAATCATAAGCCTAAGTTAGTTATTATGTTAAAGTTATTACGTTAAAAATCTATCATGGATATTGTATAGATTATATTGGTGGCAAAAGTAGTAAAAATAAATTAAAACACAAAATAAATCTTTCATTTTTTTGCAAAAAGCCACAAATTCTTGCAAAATTCAAACTACGGATTGCAAATTATCAAGTTTACAATCACCTAAATTTAGCGTGAACTCGACGAGAATAAGCCCCCTTTAAGGTGTCGAGTTTTTTGTCCTCATTGAAAGTCGGAATTCATCGAGCTCACGTTAGGAGGATGATCATAGAGAAAGTAAGGCATTAGCAGAGTTTCCACATTCAGGTTTGCGATGTCACAAGTAAGGACAAAAGAATGAGGGTATCTCACTTTTGCGAGATACCCTCTAAATCTGAATTAGAAATTGTTATCTGTGGTTAATTGCATTTGTCTTTTGTGATGATATTATTTACGGACAGGACGGACAGACTGCCCATTTTCACGCCAGTAGTAGTCACTATATATGTTGTCAGACTTGAAGTGCAGAATGAAGGCTCCTGTCGGGTCCTCACTGAGCGAACGAGACCAGTAGAAGCCGTGGGAGTCTGCAAGGGCCAATGAGCTACTGCCGCGAAGCCCGGCCGCAGGTAAAAAGAGAGACTTGCCGTTCGCCTTGCTCGTTATCAGACGACCGTTAACTCCATTAAGAGTAGTCCACTCGGTAGTGGTGTTGTCTGAGTTACAAAGCTCCTCAATCTGGTCTAATGATGGCATACGCCAGTCACTTCCCCAGTTGGCGGTGGCTGCATCGTCCTCTGGGTCAAGTTCCGTCTTTCGGTCTAACGTGCCATAATTGCTGTTGTAGTTGTTATACTTGGTTAGTGTGTCGTATGTGCCGTTGCACCATTTGTAGGTGCTATAGCCGTATGTTTCCTTTGTTTTTGTCTCACCCCAAGCAAAATAGCCGCCGTATTCCTCTGGTGAGTTTGCTCCCAAGTTGCAGGTAGCCCAAAGAGTTCCGCTCGGTAAGCCGAGGTCAACATATTCATGCTCACCCTGAACAAGAGTTGCAGTTATAGTATATGCTCGTCCTTTCGCAAATCCCTGAACGCCACTATCTATATCCTTTGCAACATAGGTCTGCATACCGTCTGCACCATACACTTTTATGGTGAGTGGAGCATTTACTACTGATGGTGCAACCATAGCATAGATGGTTATTGTTTCGTTCTCTGCTGCGGTTGAGACATTGATAAGATTGATGGTGTAAGTAGCAGACTCTTCTGTAGGTCTAATGGTCGGAGTTTTTGTGAGGTCGTATGTTCCTTTTGTTACAAAATAACGATCTTTTCCGCCATCGCTGTCTGGAGCTAATTTAAGCTCCACCTTCGAATATGAGTCCGCCTTTGGCATTGTGAGTTGCATACGAAGGAATGCCCCAAGGTGCTGCAATGCGAGATCTACATTTCCGTTAGCATCTGGAGTTGAAGGACCACAAGCAAGAAAATCGTACTTACCGAGATGTGCGGTTGGGTTGTTACCATCCTGTGTCTGACCTGTGTAATCTACAGGAATAGCCGTCTGGGGATTCATGTAGTTGTCGACAGAGAATGGATAATATGCTGCATACTGATAATTAGAACGCAGTTTCCAAGCTCCGCCATCAAATGATGCAGATGCAGAAGCAACGCCAGAAGAGATTGGGAACTTATGCTGATCGCCACCGATAGGATAGATGCCGAGGGCATCACCTTCAGCCCATTGTATGTCCATGCCTGTTGATGTCAGGATGTGAGACGTGCGAGTGGCTGGGGCGTCTTCCTTGAAACCCTCTACTGTAACTCTAACCGAGTTTACATATTCGCTTTCTACCGATGATGTTTCCGTATCATTGGTACAAGCACTAAGAACTGTTGCAGAAACAAAAGCAACAGAGAAAAACTTTCTAAAGGTCATAATAGATTCTTCTTAGATATTTGAGTAATGTGATTGTTAATCGTTGATATCTTCATCTTCATCGTAAACAAACGAATCAGATTGCTTTGCCCATGTAACGCCAGGGATTGTAGCCGATGGAGTACCACTGCCTGCCATGAGGTATGAGCATATTCTGAGGCGTTTTACTTCTATTGCCGGTTTTAAGTATTCGATTTTGTTCATGTATCAATTAAATGTTAATAATAGAATAAAGGTGATTTGAAAGCCGAGGGCAATCAGAGACAGCCGTCAAGCCTTGTGAAACGTTACCGCCAGTTTGTCTAAGGGGATTCTGATGAGTTCTTTCTGTTTCTTGTTTCTTTGGTTTTAAAAAGGTGAATATTTATTGCATTTACGATTTTCAACGTGCAAAAGTAATAATAATCCCTGAAACTACCAAAGAAATGCACAAAAAACAATTTTAGTAACTCGCTAAACCTTCGCTTATTCTCCAATCTTCTTCCGCTCATCTTCCTAACCAAACTCGATGATCCTTCGCTTTTTCCCTATAAAAATGGGAGGTTCATCGAGTTTGGTTAGGAGGAACAACGGAGGATCAACGGATTCACATGGGAGATAATTAATGCGAAATCCGTATTTCTTCAGTTTCCATCCGGCTTTTTCCCGTCATATACTGGCGACAACGGCCAGTAGAAAGTCTGCCAGTTATCCGGCTGACTTGGAGAGAAATCCGTCCAGTCAGATGAGAGATATTTCACTAATGGTGAGTTCAACCTTTTCAACCCCATCACAACGAGCTTTGACACCTCATATGCGCCAAAGGGATTAAAATGGGTATTGTCTGAGAATTTCTTCTGTTGCCAAGGGAAAGTACCCATAGGATAATGCACGAGCAAATGCTTTGATCCTTCAACGCCCATAGTCTCAAAGAGAGTCTTCGTCTCAGCGTTCAAGTCTATGAGAGGCACGTTCTCGCGCTCAGCCACAGCCTTCATAGCAGCCGGAAAATCACCATGTGTGTTCTTTATCTTGCCATCTGCATCAAAGGATCTGCGTTGTGTCGGTGTGCAGAAAATGATATTTCCTTTCTTCGCACGAACCAGATCCACGAACTTCTTCAACGCTACAGAATAATGATACCAAGCACCTGTGCCCGGTCCTTTTTCCTTCTCGTCATTATGTCCGAACTCGCAGATTACATAGTCGCCTTCCCTTATCACGGACAGAATCTTCTCCAACCTATTCTGAGCCATAAACGAAGTGGCGGTAAGACCGCTTTCTGCATAGTTGGCGATACTAATGTTTAGTGTTGAGGGTTTAGTGTTTAGTGACTGTTCCACAAACCACCTTGTAAACATCTGTCCCCAAGAAGCCCAAGGCTCTTTTCCCTGATCCACAACCGTAGAATTACCACATAGGAATACGGTTGTAGCCGTTGTATCAGGCTCAACCTTTATACTTTGCACACAAGGCGAAGCTCCGTTAAATTCAAGAGTGAGTTTCTCATCCCATGTAAGAGAACCTACCTCTCCGGGTTTTATCTTCACGACCGAAGGCTGTGTAGGCTTGCCATCAATACCCTTGTACGAGGGAATATCAACACTCCTTTTATTTACTATGAACGAGAAATCCTGAAACTGCCCTTTCTTTGTCACGCATTTCTCTACCATCATCCTGCGCGACTCGGCACGTACGGTTGTCTCGCCCCCACGCTTCTTAGAGCCAAGACGAACGGTAACGCGATAGTTACCGTCAGGTACTTTTACCGAGAAATAGAACGGAGAAGTGCTCTTTGCCGTAGGAGACTCAACCACGTCATAGCCGTAACATACTGTCTCAGAATATACAGGTTGCTGTTTGGTCAGGTCATACGACATAGTTTGTGCCGTTGCAACAACAGCACACAAGAACAAAAGATATAATATCGGAAATCTTTTCATCAGGTTACCTATCTTGAAACCGTCTGCACATTCACATCATCTATAAGATCACTATCACCATCTGAAGCGAACTCAATAAAATATGAACGAACCTCTCTCGTTTCGTCAGCATCCAACAGGATGTCATCCTTTGGCTTATTCGACAATATAACCTGGAAGGTATTCACCTTTTCAAAGGAGAAAGAACATAAATCCGGATTCTTCACATCCCAGTTCTCCCACGTCTTATCAGGACTTATGTATTTCAGTTCCAGCTCCTTACTCTCTATCTTCTGGCACATCTTTTCTGAGAAATACTTATGTAAATCCACGTGCTCAGGATCCTTGTAAAGCTGTAACATAAGCTCGCTGAACTTCTTTTCCCTACTGCCACTAATGTGCATATTGTTCTTGACTGCATCAAGTGAAGCAATCAGTCTCTCAACAATAGGAGCCTGCTCTTCTCTTGACTTAAGTCCCTGCAGTTCAGGATAGATGTCCCCAATATAGTCAAGATTCCTGATAAAAGCCGCAACAGAGTCAAGCTGAGCACAATAGACCTCTGGATGCTTATGGCACAGAGAAGTGAACGTTGCACTCGCCTCATTACGGAACGCATAGAAAATCTGTCTCAAAGTCCTGTTCTTTCCCCCCATTTCGCAGAAGAGAAGATACTCCATAGAAGCAGAATAGAAACAACGATAACTTATAGGAAGCATCTTGTCGAGAGTCTCAATGCTTAGCTCGTCGCCACTCTTCGGAACAAGAGGTATAAGTGCAATAAAAGTCTCTATCCTTGCATCCTTCTTCATGCAAATCGTAGAGAAGAATTTACTTAGGATAACAGCATTTTCATGGGCATCGTCGGTAAGTTTCGGGAATTCTACATCATTACCGAACTTGCTATGAAAGACCTTATGCCGTATCGTGTCAGGAGGTGTAAGCTCAGCATACCCTTCCCCCTCAACACCTTGCAAAGTATTGAGATTGAGAGCAAATGCACTTACAGAGCATAAGACAACGAGAACGGATAAGTAGAACTTTCTTAACATATTTTCTATGGATATTATTTAAGGTCTAAAGTCCAAAGCCAAGGTCTTTTGTCATTTGGCATCCGTCTTTTTCCTTGTGCTTGCAAAAATAAACAATTTAACCGAGAACTCCAAATTTTTGCAAATATTTTTTTGCAAATGTCCAAAAAGAAGCTTTCTGCCAGCATTACAAAAAGCCTCTTACAGATAGTAAAATCATCCGTTCTTCCTCCGTTGATCCTTCGCTCTTCCTCCGTACCAAAGTCGGTGCAAAGTCGGTGCAAAGTCGGTGAAGAAGCGATTTTATGGCGGAGGAAGAGCGAGTTTGGTACGGAGGATTATGGGAAGTATTACTCTCTATCAAGCCTTCCTCTCCAGAGGTATTTTCTCGTTTCGTGTACTATCATTCCTGAGAGGAACAGCAACGACAAGAGGTTTGGAATTGCCATCAAGGCATTAAAGATGTCTGCCAAGTCCCAAACTAGGTTAAGACTTACAACTGCTCCGAGATAGGTTGTGATAAGGAAAATGATTCTGTAACAGTTGATTGCGTGACCTGTGAGTTTGGTTTTCTCATGTCCATTTACCTTACGGGCTTGTCTGCGCACGTACTTGTCTGCAAGATATTCCACTCCCCTCTCTCCGTAATAACTCCATCCAAGAATAGTGGAGAATGCAAATGTCAAAGAGCCGAAAGTGAGCAAAGGCTCGCCAATATAAGGAATCTTCGAGAATGCCATCTTTGTTAGAACTCCACCATCCGACATGCTGATATCCGGATATGCGATAATGGAAGAAACAATAACTATACCTGTAAGAGCACATATCACAACCGTATCCCAAAAAGTGCCAGAAGAAGACACAAGTGCCTGACGCACAGGATTCTTCGTTTGAGCAGCAGCTGCAACAATAGGAGCAGAGCCAAGTCCTGATTCGTTTGAAAAGAGTCCTCGTGCAATACCATATCTTGCAGTTATCATAATTGACGAACCAACGAAACCACCTCCCGCAGCATCAGGATTGAAAGCTGAAACAACAATGAGCTTCACGGCAGGCCATACATAGGCAGAATTGATACAGAGTATAACCAAACATCCTATGACATACAGAGCTGCCATAATAGGAACAAGCATCTCACAGCACTTGGCAATACTCTTCACGCCTCCCATAATAACGGCAGCAACGAGTATGGTGACTATTCCGCCAATCACAACTGGTGAGATATCGTAAGCATCATAGCTTAGGGTTGAGATTGCGTTTGCCTGAACGGTAGAGCCGATTCCGAAAGTTGCCACAGCCGTGAAGAAAGCAAAGGCAATGGCCAACGTCTTCCACATCGTCTTGCGAAATCCGGTTGCTCTCTCTGCCAAACCACGCTCAAGAGCGTACATCGGGCCTCCAAGCATCTTACCCTTCTTCGTCTGCACACGATACTTGATGGCAAGCAATCCCTCACCATACTTCGTAGCAATACCGAAAACTCCTGTAAGCCAGCACCATAGCACAGCACCAGGACCTCCAAGAGCAATAGCCGTTCCCACACCCACGATATTTCCTGTACCGATAGTAGCAGCAAGGGCAGTTGCAAGGGCTGCAAACTGAGATACATCACCAGTAGAGTCCTTGTCACGGCTAACCGACAGGCGAATAGCCTTGAATATATGACGTTGCGGGAATTTAAGTCTTATTGTCAGGAACAGATGCGTTCCCAACAACATTATAATCATTGGCCATCCCCAGAGGATGCCGCTTATTTGAGAGATGATTTCCTGCATAAAAGACCCACCCCCATACCCCTCCCGTAAAGGGAGGGGAGTGGTTTCCTTTATCTCGTGGATGGGAAACGAGTATTTTTATTGTTTAGTACACATTCTGTTTAATATCCTTCCCTAATGATTAGAAATACATTCTACTCCCTCCCATCTACGGGAGGGCTGGGGAGGGTCTCTACTTAACTTTCACCGCCTTCGGACTTGCTATCGGAGCAAGCATTTTCTGCACCTGCTCAATAGCATTTTCCCGAGCTACCTTCTTATTCTCAGGATTCATACAACGCCAGATCATACGCTCACGAGCCCTATCATACATAGCCTGACGGTCAGCATTACTCCATTTACCTGATTCGAAGAATGACTTTGTGCGAGCCTCATCTATAAAGTTCTGATCAAGAAGACGAATCTCTGGTATGGTAACGTAAATAGTATCGTCCTTCTGCTTTATCCAGTCTTCGGAACAATCAGAAAGGTCGATACCCAGTCGCAGTTTACCATAATATATACGCACGAGCTCATCATCAGAAAAGAATCCCTTACGTACGGTATCTATGAGTTCCTCATCAGAAATAGTAAGAAACTCCCATTGCCCTATCGCCCTCATCCTATCGACGATATTAGGAGTACAGTCAATCTTCTCGTTGACACCAAGAGAAAGAGAACTGTTCTTTACACCATTGCACGTCCATACCATGAATATAACGACAAGTACCACGCACAATGTCCCTATGAAGAGGTACAATCGCGTAAGGCCATTATTCAAGCCTCCTAAGAATCGTGTTATTCTTTTCATCTTTACGGAATGTAATGGTTATATCTGTATCCTTGAATCCAAATGCCTGCACAATAGGTATCAACTGTCGGGCGGCACTCTCACGAGCCATATTCTCAAGACCAAGACTGCCGAGCGACGCTTCTATTGACTTACGGCCTTCCAGCTCATACTTCTGCAACTCCTCGTCGCTGAAGTTCCTGCGTGTAAGAGCCACGTATTGCTTTACGCCTTCATGGTCAATATGCGTCTCAGTTATCTCAACATCAGGTTCTGGGAGGAAAACCGTTATCTTATCGCCTTCACGCACGATATCCTCATCAGTAACCTTTCCAAGGTCTATGCTCGCCTTTACGGTTGCGTAGAGCGGAATGGCAACCTTACGTCTTCCTGCAGGGATATTGACCGACAACTCCTTGCCCATGAGATTTCCCGATAATTTCAACTCGTCGTCATGAGTTATAATCTTATGAAGCTTGACCTCAGCAGTATTCAGTCGGGAACAACGTTGCAACTGCATTAATAATGTAGGTCCGGAAACGGAATCAACTTTTTCCTCTGTTTTTGAATCGGAAGAAAAAGCGACACATCTGCCTGCCAAAAACACAACAAGCAAAAGTGCAATAATTCCCAAAAATGCTCCTATTTTCCTTTTTTTGTCATTCATTAGACCACAAAATTAGTAAAAAAACATCAAATATGGAATTTTTTCTCTTTTTTTTTGCAGATTTACTAAACTTTTTATTAATTTTGCAGTCGAAAGGATAGACATAGGAATCAATGATGTCTTCGCAAGATTTAAAATTACGCTTAATACACTTTTAATTTTTGTTATGAAGAAATTCTTAGTATCTATCTTTTTGATAGCTGCTGTTGGCACGGGTGCCTCAGCACAGAATGAGCAAGGTGGCAATCAGCGACCACGTATGGACCGTTCAGAATGGGTCAAGAGACGCACAGATATGATGGTTCAGAAATACGGTCTCGATGAGAAACAGGCGGCTGCGCTTAAAGAGCTCAACGAGAAGCAGATGATGTCACGCGGTAACGGTCAACGTCCACAGAGACCTGAAGGAGCACAGGCTCCACAGCAAGGTCCTCGTCCGGGCGGTAACTGGCAGGAAATGATGAAGCAGTACAATGAGGAACTGCAGAAGATTATGACTGCCGACCAGTTCAAGGCTTATACGGAAGACATGGAGAAAAGACGCCAAGAGCGTCAAAACCGCCAAGGTCCTCCACAATGGTAAGTCCTAAAACAATAAGACAAAACATATAAATCATAGGTTTGAATTTTAGTAATCTTAGTTTTTCGTCATCGGTGTGCAACACGTTGGGAAATGAGTTAAACACCAAATACGTACTTCGGTACGTATTCTAAATAAAATAGGCAGGTCTGCGAAGATCTGCCTATTTTCTTTTTGTTTACAAAGAAAAAAAACTGGAAAATCCAGAGTCTTTTGAATCTCCAAATTTTCCAGTTTGTCTATTAAGTTTGTCTATTACATATTCATACCACCATCAATCTGGATAACCTGACCGCTTACGTAGCTTGACATGTCAGAAGCGAGGAACAGGCATACGTTAGCAATATCCTCTACCTGACCACCACGACGGAGTGGAATCTTCTTCATCCAGTCCTGACGGATCTCTTCTGGCAACTGAGCAGTCATTGCTGTCTCGATGAAACCTGGTGCTACAGCATTAGCACGTACGCCCTTAGGACCGAGCTCCTGAGCGATAGACTTTGCAAGACCAATCATACCAGCCTTTGAAGCAGAGTAGTTACACTGACCTGCATTACCATGAACACCTACTACAGATGACATGTTTATGATAGAACCACCACGCTGACGGAGCATGATAGGAGCACAAGCGTGGATGAAGTTGAATGCAGACTTGAGGTTTACGCTGAGAACAGCATCCCACTGAGCCTCAGACATACGGAGCATAAGACCGTCCTTTGTGATACCAGCGTTGTTTACGAGTACGTCGATAGAACCGAAGTCAGCATGAATCTGCTTTACAACAGCCTCTGTCTCTGCAAAGTCAGCAGCATTGCCTGCATAAGCACGGCATGTAACACCAAGAGCTTCTATTTCCTTACGAGTAGCCTCAAGGCCAGCCTTCATGTCATCGTTGAGTACAAGGTCAGTGAAAGCAATATTTGCACCTTCCTGAGCGAACTTAATGGCAACAGCCTTACCGATGCCACGTGCAGCACCTGTGATGAGTGCTGTCTTACCTGTTAATAATCCCATTTTTTGAATTTAATATTAAGATTTTAATATAATGTTTTCGTAATTCATTTTCATCTCCTACAGAATGGCGACAGGAGAGGTATCCTATGAGTCAAGCATCTTACCCAATGCACCATACACCACTTTCCTCACAATCGGACGAGTGGCGTCGTCGGACATTCCCTGACCGATACGGCCATAAATGTATGGAACCTCAAGTCCCTTGACACAATAATGAGTAATATCAGCCACGAGATTTATGTTGTCGATGTCGAACTCGCCATACTTAACTCCACTCTGATACACCTTACGGAAAAGCGCAATCTCGTCATCATCAAACTTCTTCCTCACCTTCTCTACCATCCAGATGTTACGGAAGAACTCAGCACGGAGATTACCGTTTCTTACCACGGTCTCACGTATCATATTAAGGTGAGTATAGATAAGCTCGATGATTTTATCCTGTGGACGGATTTTCTTTGCTGCCACCTCGTCGAGTTTCTCTGACAGACGCTCAAGCTCAGATTCAATAACAGCAGAGTAGATATCCTCTTTCTTACTGAAATAGGTATAGAGCGTACGACGTCCCTTGCCTGACTCGCGAGCGATGTCATTCATAGTGGTTCCCTCAAGACCGTTCTTTGCAAACAACTTTCGGGCAACATCCACAAAGGTTTGTTCGGTTTTACTTATTGACATAGATTGCACATTCGTATTTTCATGTGCAAAGATAGAAAATTTCCACGTAAATTCCAAAAATATCACAAACTTTTGGGATGAAAAATGAATAATCACCCATGCAAACACAAAAAAGTAGAGGATTTTCTTGGCAGTTTCAGAAAAAATCAGTACCTTTGCATCCGCAATTGAGAACGAAACATCATTTGCCAAGATAATAACATCGCGGAGTGGAGCAGTTGGTAGCTCGCCAGGCTCATAACCTGGAGGTCGTTCGTTCGAGTCGGGCCTCCGCAACTAAGAAACCTCATCCAATTTGGATGGGGTTTATTTTTTCTCCATCTCCACCTCTTACGCATACAACGAACAAAGGCCCACCGAAGTGAGCCTACGCCGATTTTTTATTTCACTTTGCTTTGTATGTAAATCAGTCCGTCACACGAATTTGACTGATTTCGTTTTTTTGCGAGTGCAAAGTTACAAATAAAAACTAAAACAACGATAAAATCATAAATATTTTTACTAAAATCACGAATTTATTAATAATTTGTTATCTTTATATTGCAATTAAAATATTAATATTGTAAAATACAATTTACAATTGCCCATCTTCACTTGTTTTTCTCCAATACATTATATATAGGTGGGTTCGACCAACTATGCGAGACCACTCCATTCCAATAACGCCAACCCTATGAATATGGGGTATTCGTCGAATGGAAAAATGTTTTTGAGGGGAAACGTCGAAAGACATGGGGGGAAACGTCGAAAGTGATTTTGATGACAGCCCTTTTCTTCATACCTTTGCATAAGAAATCAGAAACGACAAGTCTAACAATAAAAAAATAAGAAATATGAAAAAGATGATTTTCGCCCTCGTGGTAATGTTCGCAATGACAATGAGTGCTAACGCAAAGAGTAATGACGCATCACTGTTCTTCAAGAGAATAAGTTGCTATTTGGAACTGGACAAGAACCAGATGGAGACAGTCAAGGTTTCAATGGCGGAGTTCAACGAATCAATGGAGTCTCTCTCTCATCAGAGAGGTAGAGGTAAGGACTTCAAGTCAGTAAACAATATTGTGGACCGTCACAAGAAGCAGATGAAGCAGATTCTCAGCGACAAGCAGTACAAGAAGTTCGAGGAAATCTTCGACCTGACCGTCCGCAATACCGCAAAGATTAATTTCGACCGCATCGTTTCTTCAAGAAGCCATCACGGCGGTTTTATGAAAACAAGATCATAAATCACCAATAATTTTGGTAGTTTCACATTAAAATTGTATCTTTGCACACAAATGAAAAAAGATATTGAGAAAAAAGACCTGTGGCTCTTAGGGGCTAACGTGGCAGTATGGGCAGTAGTTTTGCTTGTGCTGCCATTGGCCACATTCCTAAGTACGAGAGACGTGTCAACTATCGGTCCATCGTTCTTCGTGGCTCTGAGGCAGTTCATGTCCTCCTGCGTTGTTTACTTTGTCAATTTCTACCTGTTCGGTCCTTACCTCTTCTTCAAGCGTAGGAATTGGTGGTTCGTTATCTGCAATCTCGTGCTCATCCTCGCACTGAACTCACGGTTCTTCCTCTTCTATTTCCACCGCCCGAACATACCTCACATGCACCACATGCCTGGTATGGACTCCCGCATGTGGATAGGCATATTCTCATCATTCCTGATGTTCTTCATCCTCAACTGTCTCATGGCTGCCATTGCCATCGGCATTCGCCACTTCATCCGTACAAGAAGGATTAAGCAGCAGTTGAAAGAAGAGAAAGCAAAGAACACAGAGGCGGAGTTGGCTTGGTTGAAGAACCAAATCAACCCTCATTTCCTGTTCAACACACTGAATAACATCAGCAGTCTCACGCAGATTGATGCCGATAGTGCTCAGGATGCCATCGCCCAACTCAGTGACCTGCTTCGCTACGCGATGTACGAAACGAACAAGAAGATGGTGCCTATTGACGGTGAAATCAATTTCATGCGTAACTTCATTGACCTGATGAAACTTCGCTGCAATGAGAAAACCGCTATCAATGCCCAATTCAATATCCAGAACAACCAATTGGAAGTGGCACCGCTGCTGTTTATCTCTCTCATAGAGAATGCGTTCAAGCATGGTGTGAGCAGTAACAAGCCTTCCTCTATTGACATTTGTCTGGAAGAGGAAGAAGACCGATTAGTATTCACATGCGACAACACCAACTACCCAAAGAACGATACCGACCGTAGCGGTTCGGGAATAGGATTGGAGAACACCCGTCGCCGACTTGAACTTGTCTATCATGGTCGTTATGAGTGGGAGCAAAGTATCACTCCCGACAACATCTACCACGTCAGAATCATTCTGAAAAAACAATAAAATATGAATCAACTAATATCATGTATAATCGTAGATGACGAGCCGTTAGCCGTCAAACTGTTGGAATCGTTTGTCACGAAAACCCCTGACCTACGACTCCTCGGCTCGTTCACGGATTCTGTCGAGGCTATCAATGCCATCAAGGAACAGAAGCCTGACTTGCTTTTCCTCGACATTCAGATGCCCGACCTCAATGGCATGGAACTGGCTCACATGATTCCCACCAACACCCGTGTCATCTTCACCACGGCATTCAAGGAATATGCTTTCGAGAGTTACGAGGTGTCTGCCCTCGATTTCCTGTTGAAACCGATACGCTATAACAAGTTCCTCTCGGCTGTTGAGAAGGCGAAGCAGTGGTATGAGCGTGAGCCCGCTGATGAAGACAACAAGACGAAGAGCCTCTTCATCCGTGTGGATGGCGAACTGCGTAATATCACTATCGACAGCATCACCTACGTGAGCGGAATGAAAGACTATGTCATGTTCTACCTAGACGGAGAGAGCAAGCCCCTTATCACCCACCTCACGATGAAAGCAGTTGAAGCGATGCTACCCACAGACAAGTTCCTGCGCGTACACCGCTCCTACATCATCGCCGTGGATAAGATAAAGAAGATTGACCGCAATGATTGCATCTACATTGGAGAGGAAATAATCCACGTGCCTGAAGGGTATCAGGCGCAGTTCAAGGAGTTTATAGAGACGAGGTCATTCTGACTAAGGGACGGCCGAACTCGGCCGTCAATGAGAGGAGAGAGGAGAGCATGAGAAGAAAGAAAAGAGAAAAGGTTAGAGCGATTAAAGCCCTAACCTTTTTCATTATAATAAGAACAGCAACTGCAACAACTGTAACAACTGTTACTGTCACGCCCTACCCTATTTAGAGGTGTATTTCAGTTTGCTGTACGTACCATCAGGATTCTGTTTTACATGCTTGCGGCACTTCCACGTGCGGAGCGTAGCATCGGTCGCACCCTTGCTGTCATTCAGCCCATTCGTCCTACGGAATGACCTGTAGTCCTCGAATGTGAAAGTATCAGGCAGGCTTTGCAGTTGATTTACAGGACCTGAATGTGTGGAAACCACCTCCTTCTTCTGAGCCTCAGCGAGGTCTTTGCCGAAGTAATGAAGTTTTACCCACATATCATATTTAAATGACCAGCGCATGAACTTGGCAAGTTCCTTGCTCCAACGGCATCCGTCTGCGACGTAAAGGATAAGAGCCTTGCGATGAGCAATGATGAGAGCACGACGAGAGAGACTCTCAAACTGATAATCCTCCGTCTCGTCAACATACTGCTCTGTCTCCTTCTGCAACTGCCTTGCCACCTCAAGAGCCTCAGGGCAAATAATCTCACCCTTTTTCTCTCTCAGATTCTTCAGGGAAGGTTCAAGTTTTTGAGCATACTTCTCGTCGAAGTCACGATACACAAACTTCTGAGACCTATCCCTTTTAATGTGGGCAAATGATATGCGGTTGACGTAACCGTCGGTCAATCCATCGGCACACCAAGCCTTGACATCGGAAGGAACACCGTTAAAATGAGTGTTGAACCTCATCGGAGCGCGGGCTGAGAGATAGTCCTTGCCGTCTGTCTCCTTTCCATACATCTTCGACTCGAACGCCGCACACATGATAGCCTTTATTTTCCTTTTCGATTTTGACAAGTCGAGCAAATCCTTGATTTCGTCATAATACGAATATAGGAACATACCGCCCATTATGAGAGCAACTAACAAGCGTCGCATCAGCACGGCATCACTCATCGTTGACATGCAGGTCTGAATAAGGGACTCAGGGCGCTTCTCCCCCTCCGTGTTTGCGGATTTGCGGCTTGCCTTTGACTTCCACTCCTCCTCCTTTGCAAGAGCCTCAGCATCAGCCTTGGCTATGCTCTGCATTATGACCTCGTTTACCTTGTAAGAGGCTGATTTACCATTAGAGGTTTCTGCAAGTGTTGCCGTTAGCATATTAAGTTCAAGTTTATCACCTGCGACACTCCTGAACCAAACACCGAAAGTATGAGTAGCCAAAGCAGAAAACGCAGCGTTAATGACAGACGGCCACGTAACCTCCGGTACTTTCTCTACAAGCAACTTTGCAAGCCTTGGCAGATACTTCGGCATTCTCGGCTCTTCGTCAGCATAACGCCAATCGGTAGTGCCTTTTGTCTCCTGTTTCTGCCTGTCTTTGAGGTTGGCGATTGCCTGCTTCAGAAGGTGGCTTTGCTCATACTTCACCTCATAACTCTGAGCCGATGCAATTGCTGATTGCCATGCCTTCTCGTCGCCTTCCCAATTCGGAATGATTTCTGAGAGCCACTCCACGTTGGAGTCGGTTGAGGTCTTCATATGCTGAGCAAGAAACACCTCCGCAGAATGACGGCAACCTTCTACAGGCTCTCCTTTCTCATTCAGAGTGATGGCAGGATTTAGCCTGAGCAGTTCCTTGACAATCTCAGAGAATGGAATGCCTTGGTAGGAGGTGGGAAAACTGCGCTTCGCCTGGGGCTTTTGCAGAACCGGGCCCGGTTCTGCTGGAGATTGAAGAGCCTTCCCGCCTCTTATTTCGGCTATCTCTTCCTCCGTAGGAACGGGTGCCTCTAGCACCTTATCGCTGAAGATAACCTCCCAATCACGGTAAAGCGTGTTTCTCTCAGGGACGATGTAAATTGCCCTTGCAGGATCGCTAACCGCCTTGTCGGCGAATTTCTCCAAACCGAGCCTCTTGGCATAGAAAGGAATGGATTCCTTCAGAGTGAGGCCCTGCGGAACAAGCACCCAAATGTGCATTCCCTTTCCGCTTGCTGAGATTTCCACCTCTATAGGGTTCAGTGCCATGACCTTGTCCTTGATTCTCTCCCACAGGTCGCGTGGGTCTTCATCAAGCCCGTCGAAATCGAGGGTCATCGTCCCGTTCGGATGAGCATTCTTATTGTTCCTAACTGCTTCATCATCCATCCACGCATTAGGGATTTTGATTGGCAAATCAGCCTTTAGGGCGTTACGCCTTTCCTTGTCTGTCTCAGCCTCAATCAGAGCACAGAGTGGCTCTGTCCGAGCCATTAATTCGCGATACCACTTCGACTTGCAAATGTATGTTGGCACAGCATTTTTTTGTTTAGCCCCTGTGCCCGAGGCTATAGAAAATTGAATCATTTTTGATTCTTTTTTTCTTATTATTCCCCTTACGGGGCTAGGTGTGGGGCAACCAATCGCCCCAATGAAGTGACCATTTTCACTTCCCATCATTTATAAATATCTCCTTCCCCGAGAAAATATTTATTCTTCTTTCTTTTTCTGCCTACCGAGGCTTCATTTTATTCATACCTATTTATAATTATATAAGGGTTCAACATTAGGGGCCTTCCACCCCCGAATTAAAATCTTTCATCGCAAAAGTATTGTTTTTTTCTGAAATGAGAAATAGCAACCCCCAATTTTTTTTATTTTTTTTTGAGGGCATCATGCCAACCCTCCGCAGAGACAGCAAAACCGGGCCCGGTTTTGCCTTCCGCCTCCCCCCTCAACATTCCCGATTCTCGGCTAAACTTGTTACAATTGTGACAGTTACAGTTCTGCTCACCACAGAAAAAGAAGGAGTTATCATTCCTCTTTACAGCATGAATTATCCCTTTCAAAAATTATAATATATTTATATATTATAATTTCAAAAAGTAGTTAATAATGGTTATTCTTTAATTTACTATTCTTTAATTGTAACTGTCACAATTGTCACATTTTTGCTTTATGGCAAAAGGGACAGGAAAAAAAATTTATGCAGAATAAAAAAAATTGCGGATTTTCGATTTTTTTTGAAATGAACAGATATTTATTAGTAAAGCCCAAGTAAAACCCTTGTACTTCCCAATCGCGATGGGAGGAAGAGGGAGAAAAGGAAGGCAGAACAAGGCTTGCGGAAAAGCCCAACATGGCCTTTGAAACATGGGCTAATATCTAATATTATTAATTTTAATTTATTATGGCTATTTTAAATGGTATTATTAAGAGAATGGAAGGCAGCGTCGGTGACCTGACCTTTAAGAGCCTCAACGGACAGACTGTGGTTTCACAGAAGGTTACAGAAATTGCGAACCCACGCTCAGACAGGCAAATGAGGACACGCACTAAGTGGAACAACATCATAAAGTTCTACTCAGGAATTCGTCCGCTTATCAATTGCGGATTCGAGAGCAAACCGTCGATTTGCTCTGACTACAACATGTTCGTCAAGGTGAACATGCAGCGCACTCCTATCTACCTCACCAAACAGGCTGTTGCAGGAGGTGCTTGCATCGCTACTGCGTATCAGATTACTCAGGGCTCGCTCCCTTCTATCGTGGTGACAGGCTCTGGTCAGAACGGCAAGACAGACATTCGTCTGGGCGGTCTCACAATCGGTTCAAACACTACCGTTGCCGATTTCTCCGCAGCAGTCGTGAACAACAACCCCGACTACAAGTATGGCGATCAAATCTCGTTCTTCCTCGTCAAGCAGAAGGTGAACACCAACACCGAGATTCCTTACTGTCAGTTCTCAGCAGCAAAGGTGATTCTCGATGCAGCAAATGAGGACCTTCTGACCGACGTTACAGGCGGCTCTACAGGCTTCAAGGCTGTTGATGGCAACCTCGGCCACTCAGGCAGCGATGGCGACTGCGCCTACGGTTGGGTGCACTCCCGCAAGGTGGATGGCAAGACACTTGTATCTTCTCAAGAATTGCTTTCTGCAAACAGCATCGAGGCTGAGTATCAAGGCGAGAATGCCTATATGCTTGCAAGGACAAGTTACGGCGAAACAAGGGAGGCTTTCCTTGTTCCTGATGGAGAGGCTCAAAGCAACGGTAGCAATAGCGGCGGCGACAACGGTGGTGGTGACAACGGTGGCGGCGGTCTGTAAAGGCTGAAACTAAAAAGGCAGAACCGGGCCCGGTTCTGCTTCCTGCTGTGCGGGCAAAAAAAAGATACGGCCAAATACGGCCGTATCCTTTTTTCCTTTTGGTTCTTTTATACAATGCTAACTATCTAAAGACTCTCCCCCTCGGGGGAGAAGGTGGGGGGCCTTAGGGCTTTAGCACCACTCCTATCTGCTTCATACCATCCATCATGATTTTGAGGGGCTTTGGGAAGCGGACGTGGCGCACGTACTTCGTCTCTTCAACCGCGGGCATAGCGTCGAGAATCTCCTTGCGGAAGATGCCCTCACCGCGATATTGGTTGATGGTGAAATAGCCTACGCCGAGGGAGGTGAGGTTCTGGAAGAAATGGGTGCCCTGACTCGGGTCAACACGGTAGTTGTCCAAGCCGACCTCGACTATCAGTTTTGAAGCAGAGATATGAGGCCACTTGACAGGTACACCAAGCCAGAAATCACTTGAGCCCCAACGACCTGGACCTGCAAGGATGTAATTTTCTCCACGGGCAAGGAAGCCTCGGTTGATACGCTCAATATCATCGGCAACGTAGGGGTTGTTTGAGGCGGTGAAGTTCTCGTCGGTCTTGACATAGACCACATCCTGCACATCCTCAGAAACACCGTGACCGAGAGAGGAAGTGGTACGGATAAGGCACTCTTCGTCGGAATACTTCGTGAGGTCTTCGCTGAGTTCCTGTTTAGAGTCAACGATAGGACGAATCTGAAGGAGATAGAAGTCTACGGTCTTGTCGCCCTTTATATTCGCTGCAAACTCAATCTCGACAGGACGACGCATAGCCTCTGAGCCGAACTTCATAGCCATCTGCATGAGTTCAGGGATAGGTGCAGCACCGTTCTGAAGTACTCCTGCGAAGGATATGAGTTTTCGTCCCTCATCATACTGACCGTCACGGATTACGTTATCGTACGGGTCGAAGGTAGAGACGATATGGCGCATAGAACCGTCGTTGTAGTCGGCATCCTTAACCCTCACGCGCTTGATGTTAAAGCCATCGTCAACCTTGAAATCCTCGTCGCCCTCGCTCATGTCAAGCGCGTAGAAAATGGTCTGTGTCTCTTTCAAGGCTATCTCCATCTCGCTCATCTGTAGAACCTGCTTTGGATGATAAGGGCACACACGGAGGGTTCTGCCACCATCCACGATATACTTGCCCAAGCCCATAGCAAGGGATGCTATGCCCTCTTCGGAGGTCTCGTCGCCAATGGGATAGTAATTGAGCGAGCGGAGCACACCCGACATGTTCGGGTAGTAGAGCGTTTCGCCATTGCAGGAATGAGGCATGCCCACGACCTCCTGAAGTACCACCGCCATTTTCTCCTGGTCGATGACGTTGGATGTGGCGGTCATATAAGCCTTGGAATCCCTATAATAGACAGAGGCATACACGCTCTTGATAGCCTTTGCAAGCATGCTGAGCATCACCTCGTGGTCCTTAATATAAGGTATCATATAGGTGGAATAGACACCTGCGAATGGCTGATAGTGACTGTCCTCAAGAAGTGAAGATGAACGTATGGCTAACGGACGCTTGGTGGCACGTATGAACGTCTCACAGTCGCGACGCATATCCTCTGGGAACTGTGCCTTCAGGAATGCCTCAAGAATCTCCTCGTCAGAGGCATCGCTAAGCGCAATAGGATAAAGGTCGTTCTCCTCCATGAACCTGTCGAAGATGTCGGTACAAAGCACCACGGTCATCGGAATTGATACCTTAACACCTTCAAACTGGTCGAACTCCACTTTACTCTTTATCACGTTGTCAAGAAAAGCGAGACCACGCCCTTTACCTCCGAGAGAGCCTTCGCCTATACGCGCAAAGTGACTGTAGGAGTCGAACTTCAGTCTATCGAAAACAGCCACCGTACCGATATTCTTCATGTGACGGTACTGTACGATAGCATCAAATATAATCTGTCGGTGGGCATCAACATCCTGAAGTTTATGCCAAGTGATGTGCTTCAAAAAGGCAGATACAGGGAAGATGGCGCGGGCTGAGAGCCAACGAGATACATGATTTCGCGAAACGTGATAGAGCATAGATTCACGAGGGATGCTGAACACATGATCCTGCAATTCCTTCAACGAGCGCACACGCTGGACAACCTCATGCGTCTTCGGGTCACGGAAAAGGAAGTCACCGAATCCCATGTGCTCCTCCATTGCCTTACGCAAATCCACGCTTATCTTCTTCGAGTTCTTGTCGATGAACATATAGCCTTTCTCCCTTGAAATAGCCTCATTCTCTGGCTCTGCACTCTCCATAATAAGAGGTACATATTCGTCCTGACTGCGGATGTAATCGAGCAGTTTGAAGCCTGCATCAGCCACTTTCTCGCTCTCACCGTTGAGTTGGGTGTAGCCCGTGATAGGGAAACGGCAGTCGGAGATAACGCCAAGCATGTTCTCCTTGTACTTATCGTAAATCTTCACAGCCTCGGTATAGTTACGGGCAAGAACCACCTTCGGTCTGCCTCGCATACGAAGGGCAGCCGCATGAGGGTTGAGAGCCTCGGTTGCAAAGCGCTGGCTCTGCATAAGGATGAAGTTGTAGAGATGCGGGAGGAGCGATGAATAGAAACGAATGCTATCCTCAACGAAGAGGATGACCTGAACGCCCTCGTTCACATCGTGCTCAAGGTTCATGCTGTCCTCTATAATCTTGATGATGGAGAGGATGAGGTTGGTGTTTCCTAACCAACAGAAAACGAAATCGAACATGGAAAGGTCCTCGTTCTGCATTCGTCGGGTGATACCGTGACTGAACGGCGTGAGCACCACGCAAGGCATATGAGGGAAGTCAGCCTTCACCGCGCGAGCCACGTCGAAAGCACCATTGTCCAAGTTACCAGGCATACAGATGACGAGGTTCACGTCAACTGATGTAAGCACGGCACGAGCCTCCTCCGTTGTACTCACCTGAGTAAACGTAGGTGGGTAACGAAGACCAAGTTCGGTATATTCATTGAACAGTTTCTCATCTATACGACCGTCGTCTTCGAGCATGAAGGCGTCGTATGGATTAGCGATGATAAGCACCCTGTAGATGCGTTTGTTCATCAGATTGAGAAACGTGACGTCGCGTAGTGGAGTAGAATTCATATTTAAAGAGACCCCCCTCCTTCTCCCCCGAGGGGGAGGGGCTTTTAGATAGTATAATTGTATCAAAGAGTTCCCCTCGGGGGGTAGGGGCATCTTTTATTCTTTTGGTTATTTAGTCCTTTAACTTCTCAGTCCCCCTTTAAGGGGATTTAGCGGGTCTAAAAAAAGACTCCCCCTTGCTTCAAGGAGGAATCTCTTTTCTGCATTTTTCCTTGAGACTATTGGTTGTTTACGTTTGCACTGCAAAGGTAACAAAAAATACTCAAAATGCAATATTATTTTACAGTTTTTTTACTTCTCAACCTTCGTCTTGCTCGTTGCGACCTGAATAGACAAGGGGTCGCCCTGCGTTCTGCCGTCGAGAGAAACGGAAACCTCGAAACTCACGTTGCCGTCCTTCAGACTTCCGTCAGCAACCACCATAGCCGTGTAGCGGAGAGTCTGACCTGGGAGGATGTTCTCGATATGAGCGGAAGGAGAAATGAGAATATGGCTGTTGCCTGTGCACTCCACAACCGCAGGAATCACGTCGTACTGCATCTGTGAGGTTATGTTCTTTATCTCGAAAGAGACCTTTCCCACCTCTGAGCGCTGTAGGATTCCGTCACCATTGGCATCGTTGAAACGCACGTTCTTCAGTTCAAAAACTGTGGAACTTGACTCTGCCACGCTTGACTCGAATTCTATGCGGTCATCACCAGAATTGGTTGAGTCGAAACCGCTGTCATAATCCTCTTCTGTTTCGCTCTTGGCATGCCCACGATGCTTCTGTCCACGATGGCGCGCTATTCGCTCATGACGGCGTTCTGCACGCTCACGACGAGCCTCCTCGTATGCCTCAATGCGTCGTTCCTCCTCTTCTGCACCATTCTGAGCACCGATGACAGCACCTGTAGCCATACCAACCACCGTACCGACATCGTGACCATAATGACCTCCGATGATACCGCCAATGGCAGAACCGAACCATCCGCCAAGCATAGCACCGTTGAAAGCACCTTCTCCTGCTGTTGAGCCACAAGAACTCAGCAGCAATACGCTACAAGCCCCTATAATGATTGACTTTCTCATATACTTGAAAATTACATACCTTTTACGTTCTGCGTACAAAATTACACATTATTTCAAAGATACACAAATATATAATCCCGAAAGCCGAATAGGGATTTCCCTATTTCACTCTCTTCACACTTCCGTTTTTCTTGAACTGCAAGATACAGTTATGCAGACAATGGTTAACGTGGTCAAAAATGAATGCAGGGTCAAAGGCACGTCCTGCAATACGGGTTTCGAAATGCAGATGCTCAGTAGTGGCACGTCCTGTACGACCTGTAGTGGCAATCACATCACCCGCCTTCACCTTGTCACCAACGTTCACAAAGTTCTTGCTGTTGTGAGAATAACGAGTCTCAAGTCCGTTAGCATGACGCACGGTAATACATTTTCCATAGCCAGAGAACACACCCGACTGCACCACAAGACCGTCAAACGCAGCATAGACATCCTTATTCGGAGCATTCTTTATATCCACACCCGAATGACGACGACGACCTCCAAAGTTGCTTATCACATGAGAGTCCTTCAGAGGATAATGCCATGAAGTTATGGCAGAAAGGTCAAGACGATACACAGAGTTGCCTCCGAAAGGGTCATTAGTATCCAGACTCATTCCCTCGGGCTCCTTTTTCTTGTGCTCTTTACGGGTAGTAGAGATATCGATACCCTTATCCACTTTCTTGAACGTTACCAACTGACGATGAAGAGCATGTGCATCCACATCGAGTATAGTTTCGGGATTTATCCTACAGCCGTTCACCATTATGCCAAACTGAAGGCTTCCACGACCGTTCTCATTACCGACAATGGCGATAGTCTCACCAGCCTTGACACGTTGCCCAACATTTACAAGGTTCTGTGCATTACGTCCATAGACAGTCTCCAAACCATTGTCATGACGCAACACAACGACATTGCCCATGTTCGGTGTATGGCGTGCTAATCTAACCACACCACCAAACATAGCCTTTACTGCATCCCCCTTGCTTGTCTCTATGATTATGTCTGAATGAGTTTTTTCAGCAATCTTTCCCACAGGAAGAGGGAAAGAATATTCATCCTTTGCCACTTGGGTGAAATCCACCTGAAAGGCATTGGAATGAGAAAAAAGTCCTGGAGTCTCAATGTTTATCTGCTGTTGCTCCACATGAGTGAACTCATCCTTCGCAGAGATAGTCAGACAGAGCAAAAAGATACTTGCTATTACTGTAATCTTAAATGTACGATCTAGGCTCATGTTTGCAAAATTATAAAAAAATTTGGAGATAACAAAAAAACTTGCTACCTTTGCACATGATTTAAAATGATTTAAATTAATATAACAATAAGTTTTGCAAAACCTACTTAACCTATAATGGATATTAAGGAATTTGCCATAAAATGCTTCAAAGACGAGGCTCAAGCCATACTGAACCTCATTCCATTGCTCGATGACAACTTTCAGAAAGCAGTGGAAATGATATACAACTGTAAGGGAAAACTCATCGTCACTGGCGTTGGCAAGAGCGGTCACGTGGGCGAGAAAATCGCCTCCACACTCGCCTCTCTTGGCACTCCTTCTTTCTTCCTGAATCCGCTCGATGCCTATCACGGAGACCTCGGAATGATAGACGAAAACGATGTGGTGATGGCAATATCATATTCAGGATTCACCGACGAACTTCTCCGCTTCATACCGCTTCTTATTGAGCGTAAGGTGCCAATCATCGGCATTACGGGAAATCCTGACTCACTCCTTGCACAATACTCTATCTGCCACCTCAATATTGCCGTTGACCACGAGGCTGACCCTCTGAACCTTGCACCAACCTCTTCAACCACCACGACAATGGTTATGGGTGATGCCCTTGCTTGCGCTCTCGTTCACATGCGAAACTTCAAGCCAAACGACTTTGCACTCTTCCACCCAGGCGGTTCACTTGGCAAGCGACTGCTCACAACAGCCGAGGATGTGATGTTCAAGGACAATCTGCCTATAGTTCCTGCCGATATGCGACTTGGCGAGGCTATCATTGAGGTGAGCCGAGGAAAACTCGGAATGGGCGTATCACTTGACGAGGAAGGACGTATTATCGGACTTATCACCGACGGTGACCTCCGACGCGCCACAGAGCGCTGGCAGGAGCAGTTCTTCAACCATAAGGTCAGCGATATTATGACCACCTCACCGAAGATCGTGCTACCAACGACAAAGATTACCGCAGTTCAGGCTGTAATGCAGAAATACAAGGTTCACAGCGTGCTCGTAGCCGACAAGCAGAAGCATCTGCTCGGCATCGTTGACCACTATGGATGTATGCTATAATGGAATATCAATTTTCAGAAGAAGACAAGAAACGTTGGAATGACATCCTAATGGGATGCCTTCATAAGTTCGAAGAAATATGCGAGGCACATCAACTCACATACTTCTGCGTAGGAGGTACTGTTATTGGTGCCGTGCGTCATGGAGGTATGATTCCGTGGGATGATGACATAGACGTCGCTATGCCACGCCCCGATTACGACCGTTTCCTGCAACTCTGCAAGACAATAGACCTCGGTCATTACGAACTTGCCACGCCTGAAATGAAAGGCTATCCGTTCTTCTTCTCAAAGTTCTGCGACAAGGACACCTCACTCATCGAGATTGAAAACGTGCCTTGTCTCTACGGCATCTTTATCGACATCTTCCCAATAGACGGCACATCATCAGACAAGGCAGAGGCAACCCAGATGATGAAGAACTTCAAGCGTATATCTAACAAAATTGATGCGACAATAGCGCATCTCACATTTGGGGAATATCTCAGCCTATTGTTCCAACCAAAGCAATGGGGACGTATGGCATTCCAGACAGCCGCCTTCCTCTTCGGAAGAGAGACTATCCGCAAGCGACTTATAAACAAACTCAACGCTATTGCGACCTCACACGATTTCAACGCCTCACAATACATAGCCAACTACGGAGGCGCATGGGCAGAAAAGGAGATTCATCCAAAGGAATGGATTCTACCCCTAACAAAGAAACATTTTGAGGATACCGAGGTTTATATTCCAGGAAACTATCACGAATATCTCACACAGATGTACGGTGACTATATGCAACTGCCTCCTGTAGAAAAGCGCATAAGCCACCATAACCACGCTTTCGTGGATTTATATAAGAGAGTTGAGAAGTAGAGAGAGTTGCTACTGTTTGTGTTTTATTTTCTTCAGCACAAACTCCTCGCACTCAGCAAGTATCTGTACCTTACAGAGTTTCATCACCGCATAGTAGATGGCTGCGGCAATAATGCACCTGACGAGAAGAAGAAGATAGATATTGGTTATCGTTATGGTGGCGTAATAGGTGACAGCCATCGTAACAGCAGCAGCAAGCGTGAATGGCGCAATGTCCTTAAATACATTCCACCAACTATAGCCTATGAGTCTTCCTGTAAAGAGATGCCAAGGCAATAGCCATAGTATCATCATGGCAGAATAGGCTGATACCATCACAAACATTCCATAGTCAGAGAAGGCATATACAACTGCTATTTGGAGTAATATCTGACCGATATTGAGCCACATATAGATATCACTACGCCCATGGCTTATTGCAAGATTCTGGTACATGGTATGAATCGGCATGAATGCACCTGAGATACAGAGCACCTGCAATAGCGGAACACATTCAAGCCACTCTTCCTTGATTGTAATCAGAATAAATTCCCTACCTACAAGAGCAAAGCCGAACATCAGAGGCATGGAAAGGAAACAGGTGAAGCGGAGCATCTTACGAAAGGCATCACGTCTCTCATCTTCTACCAATACAGGCTGTGCTATCTGTCCGACGGTGTTGGATACAAGCGAATATGCCATAGTGTTCCACTTGAATGCCTGAGTATAACTACCTACCTGATGAAGGGGGAACCAACGTGCGAATATAGGCGTAAGGATATTGGCAGAAAGTGTGTTGAGTATCTTCGTGACAAGAATCTTGACAGCAAATGGTGCCATAAGACGAACAGGTCCGAATTCAAGAGAAAGACGTGGTCGCCAATCACGCACATAGTAGTAGCGTCCGAGGTTCACAACTATCATATATGTCACCTGTTGCCAAGCAAGTGACCAATATGCAAAGCCGAGAAGGGCAAGCGTAATACCCACCACACCCGAGATAATGAGTGCAAGCGCACCAATGACGGCAATCTCACGATTCATCATGTTCTTTGCCATATAACCACCATGGGCTATACCGAGCGAGGATATGAAGAAGGTGAGGAACACCACGCGCGACACAGAAACAAGACATGGCTGATGGAAGTATTCGGCTATGAATGGTGCGCAGAAAAAGAGTACGGCATACATCAATACCGACATACAGACATTGAACGAGAATACGGAGTTATAGTCGCGTGCCGTAGGTCGTTTTATGTTGATTAGTCCCTGAGTAAAGCCCGCACTCTGAAGGTCGGCAGCAATGGCGGTAAAGATGGTGAGAATGCCAATGATGCCGTAATCATCCTTGGTCAGATGACGAGCAAGGATGATACCTATTATGAGATTCAGTATCTGGGTAGTTCCGCTGTTGAGCGCTCCCCAGAACAGGCCTTTCGCCGTTTTTTGTTTTAGAGATTCAGGCACTTATTTCTTAATTACAAATTCTAATTAGTCTGTAAAGATAATCCGTTAGTTTCAGAACAAACTTTGATTTGCGATGAAATAGCCAATAGAGTAACTGAGCGCTGAAATGCTCAGGCACATAGCCTATGGTTTCATCAGCCATACTGACAGGTATTTGCGACCTTTCACATTGACGGTAGGCATTGAGTACACCTATCTCCAACGACATAGGGAGATGTCCCTTGCGCTGATGATAGAATGAAAGCACCACCGACATGGCACGGAAATACGAAAGAATATTTCTTTTGGTTATGTTGCGCGTATAGGAATTGATATTGTCCGTGCGATAGTAATAAACCACCTCATCCGTCCATGAACGGGATGTGACGCAAGCAAGTCGGCTTGTAGCACAGATATCCTCAGCAAAGTCGATACCCTCGATAAAGAGATCCTTGACTTTATTCAGGACTGAGGTCTTGTATAGTCTTCCCCATACACGAGGCAGTATTATGTTCTGACAGAGTATCTTATCGAGATACTTTGACGGTTCATCATGTGGAGGAGTAACAATCTTGCCTGCCTTCTCATCGACATAGATAGCGTAGGCTCCATCAACTATCTCTGTATCTGTTTCCTTCATCCGATTGACAAGAATCTTTACAGCATCAGGAGGAAGAATATCATCACTATCAACAATAAGGAAAACCTCGGAATTGATATGCGATATGAGATGTCGGCGAGTACCGCCCAGTCCCTTGTTCTGCTCATTGCGTATGATGCGAACATGCTCCTTGCGTTCAGGGTATCGCTCCATGACCTCACACAACAGTTCCATACTCCTATCTGGAGTACAGTCGTCGCAGAACACATACTCTATATCAGAATATGTCTGTGCAAAGAGTGATTCCGCACACTCGACTATGTATTTCTCCACGCCATAGACGGGAACGATTACTGTTACGGTCATATTAGAGAGGAATATGCTTAAACTTAGAGTTGAGGAAACGCATCACCTTCGCCATAAGACGGAGCAGAGGGAAGATGCTTTGGAAGTGTGAGAGTACGATGAAGTCATCGAGCATACTGTTATTGATACGCGAGAATCGGAGGTAGTCTTCACGATAGTATGGCTCTATCACTTCTGACACGATACGACGGTTTTCTACGAGCGTATCTCTCCAGTTCTGCTTGCTCACTCCCCCACCCTCGCAGATAGAAAGCGTTGCCTGAACGGTGGCAATAGTAGCGTGGTCGCGTGCCATAGGCTCGACAACTGATTTCAGGTCGGCTATGAGTCGGTAGGTTTCATCAAAGCCATACTTACGAAGCAAGTCCGTACGATAGTAGGTGGATTGATGATTGATGCCAAGCGACAGGACATCATAGAGCGTCATATTCTCAGGAACAGGGCGTTCAGAATCTCCATATTTTGCTCCGCCAAGGATTATATCTGCATCACATCGGCTAACAAGGGTGAGCACATCTGGAGTTGCAAAGCAGTCTCCTGCATTCATAAAGACGGTATAGTCTCCCGTAGCATGAGCAATGCCCTTGTTCATCGCATTGTAGATGCCGTTGTCTTTCTCTGACATAAAGACGGTAACGAGTTCATCAAAGCCATCCACAACGGTCTTTGTTGTGTCGGTACTTGCACCGTCGATAATGATTACCTCAAAGCACGGATAACGGAGGGCACTCACACTCTGGAGGGTCCTTTTGAGTCCGTCAGCATTATTCAACGTGACTATGATGATTGAGTATTTCCTATTGCTCATTTCCATAGATTTCGATATAGCGTTTGGCAACGGCTTCCTCTCCGTAACAGTTTATAATCTTCTGTCGGGCATTATCGGCAAGTCGCTGATGATTTGCCTCATCAAGCACATAGAGTATTCCTTTTGCCAAGTCCTCTGAGTCCTTGTAGTTGGCGAGATATCCATTCTCAAGATGGTCTATCATCTCAGGGATGCCACCTACACGGAAGCCCACGCATGGCGTGCCACAAGCCATTGCCTCCATAATGGTGTTTGGCAGATTCTCAGAAAGCGAAGGGAGTACAAAGGCATCAACGGAGGTATAGAGCCGAGCCATCTCACGGGTGTCGGAGATATACGGAATGTCTCTACCAAGGGCGATAATCTCCACGCGACTTGATTCAGCGCAGCCGAACTCGGTCACTTTTTCATTGATGATTTTGGCAGCCTCATCAAGGTATTGCATTCCCTTCATCGGATTGTTGACAAACTGCGCCACGAAGAGCACACGACGATGGTTAGGATGCGGTTCAGGCTTGAAGATGCTTGTGTCAAGCGGATTAGGTATTGCTACTACCTTCTGTTCTGCCATCAACGGACTCTTCAAAGCCTCGTTCCTGAGCCATTGACTGCAAGTAACGAACTGTATTCTGCTACCTGCATAGAGCCTCTGCTTGCGTTTGCGTGTGGAGCGTTCAAGATAGTCCTCCTTCTGCTGTATCTTCAGATGATATGCTCCCATGGAGTTCCACGCATCGTGCATGGTCCACACCACCTTCTTACCGTCATCAAGCATCTTCTGAATAGATGCAAGAGAGATGTATCCCTGATTTACCCAATGAAGGTGTATCACGTCAGCCTCCTTGTATTCGCGCGTATGGGTGATGTCCTGCCCAAGGAGGGCGATGTCAATTGCCCATAGGTTACGAGTTGAGAAACCGTTACACATCCAGATAAAGGCACGCTCGAAAATACTTGTCCACGACTGTTTCCTAAGTCCCGCAGGACCGAATGAAATGTTCTTCCTACAAAGCATAGAAACCTCCACGCCATTCTGTTGAAGAGCGTGCATCAGTCGGGTAGCGGCTATGGCAGCACCACCTGACGATTGGAATGTGCTTAATATCAGTACCTTCATCTGAGGATATGCGGAACAATGATTTGAAGATTATGTCCCCACATATAGAACGTGAGGAAGAGTATGGTGCATACAACCGCCATATTGAGTCTCGGCACGGTGGCAGTCCGCTTTATGAGATATGCTACGGCTATCGGAATGACAAATGCCCAGTGGGCTGTCATGATATATACATCGGCAGAGGCGAAGTTGAATCCAACGTGTAGAAGCATATCAAAGAGGAACATTGACATCACCATCCACATGAGGCGTTCTTTCCTTCCGCACCACACCCCTGCAGCAAAGAGCATGACTATCAATGCCTCGAAAACATAGTTCCACCAATACTTGTATCTCACAAGAACAGGACGGTGGTTTTCCTTGTTCGCATCACGCAGAGGATAGCGATAATGAAGGATAAAGCCCTCACCAAAGACATTTTCTACGAGTGATGGCAGACGGTCTATCTTATAATCGGTGTTGGTGACGAAATCAAGGTGAATGAGTTGCTTCTCCTTGCGTATCTTATTCTCTGTCTGTTCTTTCTTCCATTGCACGGCAAAGACGGAATCGCGTTGTATACGCCTGTTTACAGTCCGCTCTATATTGCGTTTTTCCTCCTTCTGTGTATTCTCCTGCTGATAAAAATACAAGTATCCAATTACTCCGAGAGGAATCAGATATATGAGGAAATGAAGCACTATCCTTGCGAAAGACTTCTTACCCCATTGTGTGAAAAGGTCAGCCAATCCTACCTTTACGCAGTTTGTCGTGGTTATGCCTGTTGAGACGAAAAGCAACGGCAACGACTGCCACAGAGGCATCGTCTTGCCTTTCTTGATGGCTTTTCCTGCAAGGTATATGGAGAGAAGAAGTAGCGGAAGGGTGAATGCCATGTGGTCTTCCACGAAGATGGTGAGCATCACATGGGAGAATGAATAGAAATAGAAGGTAAGCAGCAGGCTAATCCTAGCCGACATATTCAGCAACCGACGCATTATCCTGTACATCAGCAACCATGCCGATAGACTGCACACCACGAGCAATCCTCCCACTATGAAGATGGCACAGTTCATGCCAGTCTCTTCTATCAGCCATGCGTTGAGTTGCGACAACGGCCACATCATTCCTGCAAGTAGAGGATGACGTGAGAGCACATATAACGTGCGCCATTTTGATACCACGATATATGTGTATGGGTCGAAGCCAGAAATCTCAAATCTGTTCCAGAACGCGCTCCAGAAGCCAACCTTCGGATTCGTCCACGGTGCATAGTGATACTGAAGCATCATTATGTTGAGCGCTGCGATGATAACAAATCCTATCAGCGCAACGAACAAGGTCTCCTTATGTCTGGTCAGAAACTTCTTCATAGACAATATCCAATGATGTTAGTTATATTCCATACAAAGCACCACACGGCGGTCAGCGCACAAGCGGCAGTGACAGCCATGTATGACCGTTTCCTCGCCTCTAGCGCCTTGAACAGATATGCTATAGCAATAGGGAGCACAAAGAGATAGTGAGCCGACATGATGTATATCTCGTTTATGCCGAAACCAAGTCCCATGTGGAGAGCCATATCAAGGATAAGGAATGACATAGCCGTCCATAGGAATATCTTCTTTCTGCCCATCCATACTCCAATCAGGAACAACAGGACAATAACAGCCTCTGCGAAATAGTTGATATATCCAAGGATATTACTGGTATCGTATCGTACAATCAACGGACGGTTACGCAGGACATCACCGAGCAAGTAGTCCTTGTGCAACTGTATGCCTTCGCCAAAGAGGCATTCAACGGCTACGTCCCAACGCGAGGTGGTCTTGTCTGTCCAACGCATGAACTCCCCCTTGGCTATCGGCTTGCCAGTGTTCTTGTTCCATATCTTCTGATGGTCACGACGGTATTTCTCTTTCGCCTTTTGGTTCTTTATCTTCTTTGTCAATGCCTCAACGGCAAGAGAGTCCTGTGAACCAATTGAGTCACGTGCATGCTGACGTATCTTCTCCGTATATTCTCGGTTCTTCTTCGCTTTTACCTCGTTGCGTGCCATCTCCTTCGGCCAAACGTATGTGCGATATTCCCAACGGGCAAATCCCCATATCATAGCGCAAGGCAGTATGACGGCAAGAAGCAGAAAACGCCACTCGAAGAATCGCTTACGACGAGTGACAAGAGCAGTAAGGAACACCTTTAGTCCATTGTTGAGCGAGATGCCTGCCGTGAGGATGAACAATGCTATCGTCTGCCACATATTGAGTGCCGAACCGTTTCGTAGTTTCTTGCCTGATAGATACAACGTCAAGGTGAGGGCGAACATCGACATGATGAAGTGGTCAGGCACCATTGCTGAGAGCATGATGAATGCCATGCTGAATGAGAGTATCGTGAGCAAATAGGCTTCACGCACCTTCACCATTATTATATCCTTAAATATTCGGAACAAAAAAACGGCAGAATACAGGGCACAGAAGATTACAACGAGCGCTGTAATGACCGTGGCGAAGTTCTTGCCCGTGAGCATCATCATCAACTGGTTCAACTGAGCGAAAGGCCACATGAAGAAAGCAAGGAGCGGATGACGATACACGTTATATGCCGTATTCCAATAGGATATCACCTCGTATGTCAATGGGTCAAAGCCTGAAATCTTGAACCAGCGCACAAACAGACGATGATAATTAGATGACAGAACACAGAACCGCCCCCAGTACATATATACCGTCATGAAGTTAAGGAACGAGAATAACAAAGCCGACACAATTGCCAGCCATCGCTCGTCCTTACGTATTCTGAATATGTCAAATATACTCTTCATCTATCTTATTTACGAAACCGTAATTTGCTCATCTGCCAACTCAAGCATCTCCTTATCACCTCGTGAATCACCAAATGCGGTAACGTGGTATCTGTTCCTATCCGTTTTCAACTCAGGATATGCCTCAAGTATTCTATTCACTTTCTCCTGTGCATAGCAGTTGGGAGTGAGGAATCTTCCTGTGAAACAAGGGCTAAACTCCATCTTTGTCCCTAATACTTTAAACTCTGGCACGAGACGACTCACCCAATTCTCAGGACTTGCCGTCACCACCACCACCTCGTTACCATTCTTCTTTGCCTCCATGAGCCTGTCGTAGAGGTCCTTTCGCAGTATATGCCTGTGGCTATCAGCAAACCTTTGGCAGAAAGCATTGAACTCCTCCTCCGTCATTCGTCCGAAACAATGGTACAGAAGTCGCTCCTTCGTGCGCTGATTGGAATATCCGCCCATGAACATCAGTATAAGCCAAGGCAATATACGGAGCAGAGCAAAAACAAGTCCAAACCTGCCACGCTGATATATTATAATCGACATCATCGAGTCTTTGGTGGTCAATGTGCCGTCGAAATCGGAGAAGAATAAATTGTACATTATCTACACATATATTATGACAAGGTACGACGCAAACCACATCGCAATAACCAACTGTAGGAAATGGTCGGAGTACAGCATCTTGGTAGGGTCGCCACTCTTCTCATCAACAAGGGTGAGTTGCATATATCTCAGCAGACCGAGTATCACGAATACTGAGGTTAAATACACATATTCTGAACCAATGCGCTGCGTAACGGATGGCGATACAGTATACATGATATAACTCACTACCGTAACCGCAGCCGTAATGGTTACAGCCTGATTGATGAACGTGAGGTTATATCGCTCTGTGTTATGCCGTGGAGCCTCACCCGTCTTCAGCATCCTCACCACGTCATCCCTTCGCTTGGCAAAGGCGAGGAAGAGAGTGAGTAGGAAGGTCATCATCACCAGCCAATTGGAAGGCGTAATGTTTGTAGCAAAGCCTCCAGCAAGGATTCTCAGCACGAAACCGAACGACAGCACACACACATCCACTATGGCATGACGTTTCAGCCATCGACAATACAATATGTCGAGGACGAAATATGCCACTACTACCCCACCGACAAGCAATGCTCTCTCACCCATCCACACGATGACTGCGGCAGAGAGCACCATCATCAATACCATAATCACATAGCCCTGCTTAATGCTTATCGCCCCCGATGCAATCGGACGTTTGCATTTCTCCGAATGCTTACGATCGTCCTCCACGTCAATGATATCGTTATAGCAGTATATCGCAGAAGCGGCAAAACTATATGCAAAGAATGCTTTCAACGCGAGTATGGCAGACGGGAAATCAGTAAGAGCGCCACCAAAGAACAGTGGCAGGAGGATGAAGATATTCTTCACCCACTGATATGGCCGTGTTAGTCGGATGAGATTTTTCATCATGCTATCTTTGTTTACTGAATAAGTATTTCAGAATGACATTGTTTACTAAGTAATGCAGCAACCACGCCAATGGCATTGTGACAACTACAGTTATGAGGAATGTCATCCAGTATCCGAAGTCTGTATTCTTCTCAAGCGGTTTGAGCACAAACTCTATATGAATGAGATATGATTCAAGACTAAGGGCTCCAAACCATGCCACACTCTTATTAAACCATTGTGGAGTGCGACGAAACACACGGTTAAGAAGGATGATTGTTGTAACGGTAAGAGGGATGTAGAGCATCCTCTCAATAAAAAGAGGGAACTTTCCATGAATCTCCTGTTCAAGCCAGATGCTTGTGCAGAGTGACATCAGGAACATTATCCACACCATCCAGATACATTGTCCGTCGAGGCTCTTTTTCTGTCGCACCATCTCGCCCATATTAATGCCGAGAAAGAATATCGGCACTCTACTCCAGAATATCTCAATATGACCTACAGCCTGATGGATTGGCGTTACCCACTGAACGAGGATGCACCACATCACCATTACAAGCACAAGCCAATTATAAATCGGATGCCGTCGTATAAGTTCCATATATGGCGGAGCAAAGATATAAAGCATCATCGTGGCTGGGATATACCAAAACGTAAGTTCGTCGTGCAGCCAGAAATCCCAGTTTATGAGGATATCACCGAAGAGATCCACCCAATGTACCCCATCAAATCGCGGTATATAGTGCAGACACGCTATTATGAACCATACAGGATAGATACGTTTCAAACGCCTCATATAAAAGGCTACCCAATCTTTGAAGAAAGAGCCTTCAACATTCCGTTTTGCCCATGAGAACCACAGACCTACACCACTTAAGAACAGGAACATATCCACACCGAGGTTCCCCATTCGGCGGAGACCATAGAATTCACTCCACCTTGGCAATCCCACGTGGAAGAGGATGACGAAAAGCATCGCCATTCCCATATGCTCCGCCCTGAATCGGGAGACGTTTACGAGGTCTATGTCCTTTATCTTCACGAGAAATACAGATTACTTGATTAGAGTCATTACCTTCTTGAAAATCATTGCCAACACGATAGTGGCAACAATATATAGCAGCAATCCTGCAAAGAGGTCGCCGTGGCGTGATATTGGGATTATCACTTTTCGTGTGATGGGATGGCACACAAACATTGCTGCAGAGATACCTCCCACCCATGAAAGGATACTCATCAAGGATTGCGGAAGCAGTTTTACGATTGCCACCGTGCTTATGCAGATTAGGAAAGGTACGATAATCCAGGTGGTGAACCACAGACTGAACAGAAATATCAATGCCGTACTTGCAATGGCAAGGAAAGCGTAGGTGGTGCGAGTAGGTTCGTTAAATCGGTTATATCGGGCAAACAACACTCCTGCAATAAATACAGGCAGAGAACCCATCACATTATAACGATACCATTGAAGCGCCAATCCTTCAGGCAGGAAGAACAACTGAGCAAAAAGTGTAACTATGAACAATCCACCGATAAGCAATTTATTCGACTGCAGTTTTTGAGGATAGAATATCAAGCGATATACCACATATATCTGCACCATCAATCCAAAGTACCAATATGGACCAGGCCATATATCGTGATCAGGATCTTTGTACAGGTTGCTGAACATGCCCAACTGCCCTACTATATTCCAAAACTCATATCGACGTGGACCTGGTGTCATATAGTCAACCATGACGTATGCGGAATATCCGACTATCATCATCAAGAAGAGTTTCTTGTAATGCTTCCAGATAAAAGAGAGCGCACTTTCCTGATTACTTTCTGCTAAAGGCGATCTCTCGTATTTCATAACCAGTCCATAGGCACTAAGGAATACAAATACTGGCACACCATAGTGTCCAAAGAATGAAAGAAGATGGGCAATGAGTTCCCAAGAGGGATGAGCAAGTTCAACCATCAGCCGTCTGACATTACGCTCAGAAAACTGATATTCATTCTCCTGCACCATCTTTCCAAGCCAGTGACAGTAGTTATGTAGCACGATAGCGAGGATGGCTATTCCACGCATCGCCTGAGATTCGGACTTGCTTAATTTTATCATTTGCTCTTTACAACTTCATCATAATCCACCAGATGCTGCATCAGTCTTTGCCGTTTCTCGTTATACTGAGGACTGAGCAAATCGAGTTCTGAACGATATGCCTTGCATTTTATTCTGGCAAGACCAAGAAGCAGATGTGACATAGCATCGGTCATGAAAGGTTTATTCTTTGCTTTCCTTATTGCTGTCACCACATCAGGATGCTTCTTCGAATATTTTGCTGTGCAATAGAACCACATCGGAATCTCATATTCCTGTTGGGCAATATTTTTGGTGATATTCGTTGTATGGTTTCTTCCGCAATGATGCAAAGAACCAGGTCCATAGACCTCATCACCATGATCCGGGAAATATATGATTATAGCATCATCGTTCTTGAAACGGTCAACAATAGCACCTACTACGGAGTCATTATACCACACAGCACAATCGTAATAGGCTATGTTTCGTTTCTCCTTCTGAGTGTTCTGCGGACAGTCATAATCACTCGCAAAGAACTTCATCTTCTGTTTCGGACATCTGATGCGATAGTTCACATGCTGTCCCATAAGATGAAATATGGTGAGCGAAGGAACAGAAGCAGTATCTACAACACCTTCTGGTGGTGCTACAAGTCGGGCATAGTCTTTCAGCAATTCCTCATCCCAGAGGTGTGTCTGCTCATTCCTGACATCAAACTGCACTTTACTCAGCATCTCGTCGTTGATGAAGAAGCCACCGCTGAAATCATAGATGGCATCCTTAGCATGGGGCAGGAACTGATTGGTAAGGAAATTAACCTGATAGCCAGCCTTACGGAACAGTTGACAGAAAAGCGGATAGTCACACCAGTCACCTTCATCGCCTACACAATAGGTCGTCATCAAATGCTTGAAGACAAAACTCGTAAGGTTCCATGGTGCCATGACATCGGAATACTTCACCAATCGCCCACTCTTCTCCATCTTCACCTGCCGTGGGGTATTCTTCTTTTCATACCCATAGAGCTGAGAGTGGTACTTGTTGAAACTCTCTCCAATAATCAGAACGATATTCGAAGGCTTAGAGTCCTTCAAGTCGGAAGGTATTCCGAGTTGCTCTGGAGTCATCCTTTCCACCTTCTCTGCCTCTTCCTTCAATCGGTCGAGTTGTAGAGAGACAAGGTGATTGGTAAAGAATGCATCAGCAAGACGATACACAGGCAGATACATCTCCACCCTTGGATGAAGGTTCATGTCTTTTTCCACATCTCCTACCGTCTTGCAGTTGAAGTGGCGAATCATGCATTTCTTGTTGGTGATAGTATCACTCCATCCAAGAATGACGAGGAGTAAAGACAAGAGGCAAAAGGCAAAAGGAGCAAACCTATTTACCCATTCATTCTTCCACTTTGTCCTTTTCACTTTCCACTTTACAGCTTCGTATATGATATGCACAAGCAATACGAGCAACACCCAACCAAGTTCAGTCGTAAAAATCACCTCAAGATTGACGTAGGTGCTCAAGAACTCAGCAGTCTCGTTTCCTGTAGTCTCTCCGACGAGCAACAACATTGACGGACTTATGGTATTGCCGAACTGCACCATACAGAACGTGTCTATGATGGCAAGCGAATAGGCAATGACGTAGAGAACACCCCTTACGGCCTTGCGCAGAGGAAATTTCCTTATCTTCTGCGGAACAAGCGTAACAAGGAATGTAAGTATCAGCAGGTCAAAGAAAAGCTCATAGTAAAGATTGTCATATACCTTTGCCCCTTTCCAATGTGGAAGAACGGCATAGCTCTCAACTATACCAAGAGCATACATGAACACAAGAAAGCCGAGACTATTCTTTGAGAATAGCGACTTTCCTATGTTCTTGATATATTCTATGATTCTTTTCCCAAAGACCATTTACAAATTCTTACTTCTCCATATATGGGTCAGTTCCGAGAACTGTCTTTGCAAGACGCTTTGCCTTATCGCGGAGTGCATTTACATCTGCATTCAAATCTCCATAACAGAGAGTCACACCCATACGACGACCGAAATGTCCACCCGGCTTACCGAATATACGAACACGGGTACACTCTTCCTTCAATGCGTCAACGAGATTATATTCAGGAGCCTCGGTATAGTCCTTGTCAGCAAGAACAACAGCAGAGGCACCAGCATGTTCAAGTCGGATATCATGGATAGGAAGACCGAGAACAGCACGCAGATGGAGCTCGAACTCAGAGAGGTTCGTAGTGTGACCAAGTGTCACCATACCTGTATCATGTGGACGTGGAGAGAGTTCAGAGAACACAACACCAGTATCTGTGAGGAAGAACTCAACACCCCAGATGCCATAGCCAGTCAAAGCCTTTGTCACCTTGTCTGCCATCTGCTGTGCATCCTTCAGATCCTTCTCAGGAATCTGATATGGCTGCCAAGACTCACGATAGTCGCCACCCTTCTGAACGTGTCCGATAGGAGGACAGAAAATCGTTGGAGCATTCTTCTGGGTAACTGTGAGAAGGGTAAACTCAGAAGTGAAGTGGATGAACTCCTCAATGATAACTTCCTTCACATCACCACGAGCACCTGCCATAGCAGCATCGAACGCAGTCTTCAAATCCTCAAACTTCTCAACTGTGCTCTGACCATGACCAGAAGAAGACATGAGAGGCTTGATTACACAAGGGAAACCAATCTCCTTACTTGCCTCTACAAGCTGTTCATATGTCTTGGCATAGTAATATTTTGCTGTTCTAAGTCCAAGTTCCTTGGCAGCAAGGTCACGTATTGCCTGACGGTTCATAGTATAGTTCACCGCACGTGCAGAAGGCACTACCTGAATACCCTGCTTCTCAAACTCGAAGAGACGCTCTGTACGGATAGCCTCAATCTCAGGTACGATGATATCAGGCTTATGCTTGTTGACAACAGCAGCAAGGGCATCACCATCGAGCATTGAGAACACCTCACGCTCGTCTGCCACCTGCATTGCTGGAGCATTATCATATTTGTCACATGCCACAACATAAACGCCCTTACGCTTTGCAGCAATAACGAACTCCTTACCCAGTTCACCAGAACCTAACAGTAAAATCTTTTTCATTTGTTCAAAGTATTAATTGTTGTTATTAGCCATTTGTTCTTTTCTTAGAGAAATAACCTCACGCACGAATCCTGAGATCAGCCTTGCCGTACCTTCTATTCCCAACAGAGAGGAATTGACACAGAGATCGTAACTCCTTGAGTCGCCCCACTTCTTTCCTGTGAAGTAGTTGTAGTAGGCCGACCTTTCCTCCTCCTTCCTCTCTATCAGTTTCCTAGCAGTTTCCGCATCACACATCTTTACCCTCGAAACACACGCTATGCGGTCTTCCAAGTCTGCATGGACAAAGACATTGACAACATTCTTCATATCTCGGAGCACATAGTCAGCCGACCTGCCCAAGATAACGCACGAGCCTTCACTAGCAGCCTTTCTGATGGCATCGCTCTGGAACTTGAACAACGCCTCTGGCGAAAGCCTGTCCTCATAGAAGTCTCCGGAAGTTGCAGTTCCGCTGAGATGGAACAGATGATTGAGGAACCCTCTGTGCTCATCGTTCTGTTTGAACAACTTTGCGGAAAAACCGCTCTCCTGGGCAGCCAGGTCAAGAAGTTCCTTATCGAGCAAACGAGCATTAAACTCCTTTGCAAGTAACTTGGCAACTTCACTACCGCTACTGCCAACCTCACGACCTACATTGATAATTATCTTTTCCATACGCTCGATTTTTTCATCATCACCGCTGCCACAACAGTAGCAAGGGCGTCAGAAAACGGCATTGCACTCCATATACCCCAAAGCCCCCATATCTCCGAGAAGATAGCGAGAGCAGGAACAAGGAACAGCAACTGACGAGAAAGGGAGAGGAACATACTCACCTTTGCCTTGCCGATACTCTGGAAGAAACTGGTTACAACTATCTGGAATCCCACAATAGGGAACATCATCATCATCATCCTAATGGCTGTACTTGCAAGGTTTATCAACGATTCATCTTCTGCCTTGGCAAACAGCCTTGCACATAGAGGGGCAGCTAACATGGCTACAAGGAATCCGACCGTACAAACCACAGTAGCACAAGTGATTGCAAGTTTCACAACCTTACGAAGACGGTCATAATTCTGTGCTCCATAGTTATAGCCGGCTATCGGCTGCATGCCCTGATTAACACCCATCGCCACTATCACGAACACAAAACCTATTCTATTTGCTATGCCATATGCACCAACAGCAAGGTCACCTCCGTGGTTCTTCAAACAGTTGTTGAAGAAAATCGCCACCAGACAAGTACATGCATTCATCGCAAATGGCGAAATACCGATACCTATGATGTTCTTAACAATCGGTTTGTTGAGTCTGAAAAGACTATAGTCGAAATGCAGAAGCTCCTCCTTGTTAGAGAACAGCCTCCATTGCCATGAAAGAGCAACCACCTGAGAGATAACCGTAGCAAAGGCAGCACCTCTAATTCCTAAATGTAGGCCAAAGATGAAGATTGGGTCGAGAATCGTATTAAACACGACTGTGAAAATCGTGGCATACATAGCATGGTGAGGCTTACTGGCAGAACGAAGCACGGCATTCAAACCGAAATACATATGAGTAAATGCATTACCCGCAAGTATTATCTGCATATAGTCCCTCGCGTAAGGGAGAGTGTCGTCAGAAGCTCCGAACAATCTCAATATCTGGTCAAGGAACAGCAGACTGATACCGCCGAAAAGCAGACCGACAATGATATTGAGCATCACGCAATTTCCAAGCACCTTATTGGCTATGGCATAGTCGCGCTGACCAAGTTTCATACTTATAAACGTACAGGAACCTACGCCTATCGCAGCACCGAAGGCTGCTGAGAGATTCATGAACGGGAAGGTGATTGCTAATCCTGAAATTGCCAAACCGCCAACGCCTTGACCGATAAAGATGCTGTCCACCATGTTATAGAGCGAGGCTGCAACCATGGCAACAATAGCTGGTAGGGCATACTGCTTCAGCAATTGTCCAACAGGCTTTGTGCCCAGCTCCAAAGTGGCTTGCTTATTATCTTCCAAAGCGGTTTGTTTATTATCCATTTACGAACATTATTTATTTAGGGCACAAAGTTAGTATATTTTTATATCATTTCAAAATAAATTCGCCAATTTGTTTTGCCAAATCAGTTTTTTCTCATATCTTTGCGGAAAATTCAGGTGGGAATTAACAGAACCTGCCTTTTATGTTATGAACCTCACACTCTACCAACTCAACAATCTCGTCAGACAGGTTATCGACTATTCGCTAAGCGAAACCTACTGGGTTGAAGCCGAACTTGCGGAATGCCGCGAGTCGGGCGGGCATTGCTATATGGATTTGGTACAAAAAGATGAGGACACGCTGGTTGCTCGTGCTCAGGCAAGATGCTGGAGAAGTACTTGGAGCTATGTCCTGCCAAAGTTCATGAAGGTAACAGGCGAGCGTCCACGTCCAGGAATGAAGGTTCTGCTTATGGTCAAGCCCCAGTTCCATGAGGCATACGGCTTTTCATGGATTGTTCAAGATATTGACCCGAACTACACCCTTGGCGATATGGCTCGTCAACGGCAGGAAATCATAAATACCTTGAAACGCGAGGGCATCTTCGACCTCAACAAATCCCTCTCTATTCCGATGTTCGCCCAAAGAATCGCCGTTATATCCTCCCAGACAGCCGCAGGATATGGGGATTTCTGCAATCAACTGATAAACAACGAGTACGGATTTCAGTTCACTACCCGACTCTTCCCTGCCGTTATGCAAGGAGAGCAAGTTGAGCAGACAATCATAGAAGCACTTAACAAAATCAACGATTCCATCGAGGATTTCGACGTGGTGGTAATAATCCGAGGAGGTGGTGCAACGAGCGATTTCTCAGGTTTCGACACCCTCGAACTTGCAGAGAACGTGGCAAACTTCCCTTTACCAATAATAACCGGTATCGGGCATGATCGTGACGAATGTATTCTCGACATGATTTCGTGCGTAAGGGTAAAGACCCCAACGGCAGCAGCTACATGGCTCATAGACAACCTTTTAGAAACTCTCGACAGAATCGAGGATGCCTCACGAAGTATAACGGATTATGTCCGTTCAAGAATGGAGCGTGAACGTCTCCGCCTTGGCAGAATACAGAGTTTCCTTCCCGTTGCCTTCTCGCTAAAGAAGACAAAGGAGGAGGCAAGACTTGCAAACCTTGCCACCCGTCTCCACACTTCCGTCAATCAGCAAATAAACATCGAGCAGAACAGAATTGCAAACATAGAGCAGAGGCTTCCTCTCATAATAAAGAACAGAATTGAAAGAGCATCATACCAATTGGAGATGCTCTCCCAACGCACAAATGCCGTTGACCCGATCCATATTCTGAGAAGAGGATATAGCATAGCTCTCCACGATGGAATGGCGATAAAAGACCCCAAATCGCTCAAAAAAGGCGACGAAGTAACTGTCGTAATGGCTTCTGGAGCTATTGAAACAATCGTAAAATAAAGGAAACAAAATATGAAGAAATCACCTAATTATGAAGAGGCAGTCTCACAACTTGAGGAGATTGTACAGAAAATGGAGAGTGGAGAACTCGACATTGACATGATGAGCACCGAACTGAAAAACGCTCAACAGCTCATCAAGCTCTGCAAAGACAAACTCACGAAAACCGACGAGGAAATAAAGAAAATTCTCGAAAGCGGAAAGTAACAATCAATAAGGAAGGTTTTGCCTTCCTTATTTTTTTGCCCGTCCTCCTCTCTTCCTCTTTTCTTACTCTTCTTTTCCTCCGCTCTAATTCTGCTCTTCCTCCATAGATACTCCATCGATTCTCCATCGATAGTCCATCGATACTCCATCGAAACGATGGACAAGCGATGGAGATGCTTCGGACTCAAAGCCCAGTTTCTGTTACCTACGAGAAAAGCCCGAAAGGTATCATTTTCAATTCTAAAGCAAGATTTTTCAGCTTAAAATGAAAAAAAAGCCTACTTTCTTGCAAAATTAAAAGAAAATTTATACTTTTGCATTTTGAAATTTGATTTTTCCGAACTAAAAAGTATCAATATGAAAGATTTAGATTGGTCTAATCTGGGGTTTGGCTACAGACCTACAGACTACAACGTTCGCTGTTACTATCGTGACGGCAAGTGGGGCGAAATCGAGGTTTGCTCCAGTGAATACATCAACATGCACATGGCTGCTACGTGTCTGCACTACGGTCAGGAGGCTTTCGAGGGCTTGAAGGCTTATCGTTGTCCAGACGGCAAGGTGCGTGTGTTCCGTACCGACGAGAATGCTGCTCGTATGCAGTCAACAAGTCGCGGAATTCTCATGCCAGAGGTTCCTACAGAGCTTTTCAATGAGATGGTGGACAAGGTGGTCCGTCTGAATCAGGATTATATCCCACCATACGAGTCTGGTGCAACTCTCTATGTTCGTCCTCTGCTCGTTGGTACAGGTGCTCAGGTTGGTGTTCACCCAGCCAAGGAGTATCTCTTCATGATTTTCGTTACTCCGGTAGGTCCTTACTTCAAGGGCGGTTTCTTCGCAAACCCATACGTTATCGTTCGTGAGTTCGACCGTAGCGCTCCTCTCGGAACTGGTATATATAAGGTAGGTGGCAACTATGCAGCTTCCCTTCAGGCAAACGACAAGGCCCACAAGCTCGGCTATGCCTGCGAGTTCTATCTCGATGCTAAGGAGAAGAAGTATATCGACGAGGCTGGCGCTGCTAACTTCTTCGGTATCAAGAACAACACCTACATCACACCAAAGTCAACCTCTATCCTTCCTTCTATCACCAACAAGTCTCTCATGCAGTTGGCTGAGGATCTCGGAATGAAGGTTGAGCGTCGTCAGATTCCAGAGGAGGAGCTCGAGACATTCGAGGAGGCTGGTGCTTGTGGTACAGCAGCCGTTATTTCTCCAATCTCACGTATCGACGACATCGAGACTGGCAAGAGCTATGTCTTCGGCGATAAGCCGGGACCTGTTTCTGAGAAGCTCTTCACCAAGCTCCGCAACATTCAGTACGGTATCGAGCCTGACGTTCACAACTGGACTCGTGTCGTTATAGAATAAAACACTCATATTTTATAGAACACTAAGGCGCAAAGACGCAGAGGAAACAAAAACCTTGCGACTTTGCGTTTTTACGTTTTTACCCCCAACACCCAGAATTAAACGCTCTAACAAAATTGAGATTTTTCCGTTCAAAAGCCCAGCATCGGAAGGTCTGTTTTCTTTGACATTTCCCCGCACATAATCACCGAAAAATTCATAAATTTTCACGTTAAAATACAAAAAAATGTTACTTTTTAGCAAAAAACACACATATTATTTCTCTTTTTAGAAAAAAATTTTTAACTTTGTCCCCAAATTCGTGTTTGCGATAACATAAATAAGAAAAAATAGCGTTTACACCTTGTGAATTGCGGGAGACAGAAGACGAGTCAACTAAAAAAGACGGCTTGCAACGAAAAAGTGTGTAGAGTACCCAACGACTATAACTATAACTTTTAAACATTGTGCTGATTATTCAGGGATAGCTAAATCAGTAAAAAGTGAAGATTATGAACAAATCTACAAGCAAAATTTTGAGCATTCTTCTGCTCTTAATCGCAAGTGCCTCATGGACAGGCGCAAGAGCCGATGGTGGCTTTTGGGAAACAAAGGACGGTTGGTCATTTGACAACGGAAACGGTCTGTACTTTTTCATTGACTCGGAAGCAGGAACCGCCGTTTTGACAAACAGCGAAATGAAATCAGAGGGAAGTACCAAGGGTGCCAACTCATACAGTGGAAACATTGACATTCCAGAAACTGTAACATTCAACGGCAATATATATCCTGTAGTAGGCATACAAGAATATGCTTTCTATAATTCTACAGGTTTGAGAACCGTGGCTATCCCTGCATCCATCACATCAATCGGAAGCCAGGCTTTCAGCGGATGTACAGGTCTTGAAGCTATCACTGTTGATAATCTGAACCCACAATATGCTTCTATCAGTGGCCTCCTTCTTAGCAAGAATCAGAAAACGCTCCTCTACTGTCCAGGTGGAAAGAGTGGCGAATGTGTAGTTCCAACAAAAGTAACAACCATTGCAAACAATGCTTTTCTAAATTGTTCTAATTTGACAAGTGTCGTTCTGCCAGATGGAGTTACTTCTATTGGCGAAAGTGCTTTTAATGGTTGCTCATCACTTGCTTCTATCAACATGCCAGCATCTCTCACCACAATTGGCGATAATGCATTTTACGAAGCCCGTGCTCTCAGTTCAAAAATTGTAATTCCATCAGGAGTTTTGACAATCGGTGCGTCTGCATTCCAGTATTGTACAAGTCTTAACAACGTTGTATTATCAGAAGGTATTAATGAAATAAAGAACAACGCATTTAGAGATTGTACTTCGCTTCAAAGCATACAGTTGCCTAGCACTGTAACTAGCATTGGAACCTATGCATTTGCGTACACAGGACTCACTTCTATCACAATCCCAGAAGACATTACAGAAATCAAGTCTGGAACATTCGAGGGTGCAAAGCTTACCTATGTTTCACTTCCAGAAAATCTGACCGCAATCAAGAATAAAGCATTCTACAATAACGGAACAACAATAGGCACACTGAACATCCCTGCAAGTGTTACTTCTATTGGCGATCTTGCATTTGACAAGACAACCATCAACGACATTTACGTAAACAACACTCCAAGACATCTACAGATAAGTGTCTCTGACCCTTTCAATAAGGTATCTGGCATGCATATTCATGTATTTACACAGATGGCAGGCATTTTCAGCAACAGCACAAATTGGAGTTCATACAGCGCATATTTTGTTGGAGATATTGCAATCAAGCACATCTCTACTGTCACATTGGATCAAGCTACGCTTACATTGCCTACAAATACCATTTTCCAATTAAATGCATCCATCGCTCCTGAAGACGCAGATGTTAAGGATGTTGTATTCACAACTAGCAACCCAAATATCGTTGCAATCGTCAACGGGGAGACAGGACAGATCAAGTCTGGTACTCAAAACGGATCTGCAACAATCACTTGTACAGCAGCTGACGGAACAGGATACTATGCAGAATGTGTCGTTACTGTCAACAACCAGTTCGTGCCAGCAAACAACATCACACTCAACAAGCAAAATTTGAAAATGAACGCTGGAACATCATTCCAGTTGAAGGCTACTATATCCCCTGCAAGTGCAACATACAAGTCAGCAACATGGGAGTCTTCTGATGAGACTATCGCAACAGTTGACGCTGACGGATGGGTACACGCTATCAAAGCAGGTAACGCAACTATCACCGCTCAGTCTACAGACGGATATGTAGAGACAACTTGTGAGATCACAGTCTCACACAGCACATACACCATCACAGATGGTGCGGCATACACAAATACCAAGACTGAAGCTGCAACAACACTCAACTACACACGTACCTTCAACAATACTGCATGGCAGGCTCTTTACATTCCATTCAGGATGTCATACGACGACTGGAAAGACAAGTTCTACGTTGCAAAACTGCTCAACGTACATTCACACGACAATGATGGTGATGGCAAGGTAGAAGATATGGATGTCGAGATCGTCCGCATTACCGAAGGCACTCTTAAAGAGAATCACCCATATCTCATTAAGGCAAAGAATACAGGCACGCAGACAATCACAATCAACGATGCCACAATCTACCCTGCAGAGAGCAACTCCATCCAGTGTGCTTCCACAGAGCACATATGTGACTTCATAGGTGCATACGAAGTAACAAACGTTCCTTACGAAGGAGGTTACGTATTGAGTGGTGGCGAGTTCAAGAAGTCAAACGCAAGCGCAACTATAAATCCTTGCCGTTTCTATCTGCAGATTACTGCAAAAGACGGTCAGCTTGTTAAGATCAACAATGCAAAGATTATCGAGTTTGACGAATTTGGAAACGAGGAGACAACTGCTATCAACTCTGTTGAGTCCGACCAGAACAACGTTACAGAGATTTACAACGTTAATGGTATCAAGCAGGTATCAACAAAGCAGGGCTTGAATATCGTAAAGATGGCTGATGGTTCTGCAAAGAAGCTCTTCGTTAAATAACAGATATTATGAAGAAAAAAATATATATTCAACCAAAAGTCAACACGGAGCGTATGCAAATCTGTAACATTCTTGCAGGAACCTACGAGAACATTCACATCGATAATGGTGACAATGGCAGTAGCGGTCCTGGCGAAGAAGTAGGAGGAGGCGATGCTAAAATGTTTGGCAGCTTCGGCTACTTTGGCGACTGCGAGGATGAAGAATATTAACATCGTAATTAACAATTAAGAAAATAAGACTACGCGTGGCGCGTAGTCTTATTTTCTTATAATAGATAGTAAAATCTACACTTATTCTACTTTTTTTGTTAATTTCTTCTTTTTTTCGACAAAAAATTTGGTCATTTCGTAGGAAATTGCTAATTTTGTACCGATTTATATAGTATACCCAACTCAAAAGAGGGAAGGAAACACTAATTCTAATGATATAAACAAAAAAACATACAGATATGAAAAAAAGACTATTACTTTTAGCAGCAGTTCTTTCTGCAAGTGCAAGTATTACATTTGCACAAGAAAAAACCGTGTATAGTGACGACAACAACATCACTTACACCTACTCCGCAAACTCTGATGTTACAATTACAGCGCAAGGTCAAAGTAGTTTAGACAGCGAGAACAACAGAGAGAATATAATATTGGGGTCAACATTATCAATCGACTATGTAGCCTTCACAAGGGTTGCAAACCGCACCAGAGACATTAAGTTGACTGTATCAGACATCAACGACTATTCTATTCTCCCATCACAATTGCAAAGTTTTTCACGCGCGGTGGTTTCTGGTGAAGATCTAACAAATGACGATCTGAACACAACTCTTTCTTCTTTTGCAACCGACAACAGACTGAATTACCCACGAACTCAACGAAATAATCTGCCTCCATCAGAGATGTACTACAAAATAAGGCAGAACACAAATGCAGAAAAGGCCGCATACGCAACATATCAGAATGCATGCGAGAAAGCCAGAACAAGAGGTCTATACGTCTACACTGGAGCAGAGCTGCTTGAAGAAGGCGTAGATTTTGACCTTTATCATATGCAAATAAACGAAGGCTTGTATTATATTGATGCTCCTAATGCTGTTGATGTTATATTAATAAATGCAACAACAGGCAACTGGAAAGAGGGTACAACATACCTGAATTGTACCGACAATTTCATTCCTACCTATATTGGTTCTAACATCCCATTGCCAACAACAACCGCATCAGATGAGGACTCAAAAGTTGGTATCGTATCAGGATTGGTAGATTTGGCAAGATTCAACAATATCGTTGCAGGTAAGGCATTTTTAAACTATGACTTTACTGGTACAACAATTGTTGGTTCTATCAACAGCTCAACTGTAGGTGCAAACCGTCTTGCTTATTTTGCCGACGGAATTTCTGCAGAAGGTGTAAACATTATCAATGGAACAAGTTGTGAGAACTATGAACTTGCAGATGATGGTACAGAAATCAAAGTTTCAAAGGCCTTCAATGCAAAGAACATTGACTACACACGTAACATCACAGCTGGTAACTACTACACAATTACCGTACCATTCAACTTCCAGAACAAGTCTGACTATTTCAACCGCACATCAACCTTCACTTCTTGTAATAAAGTAGGAGATAAGACACAGGTAAAGTTCACACTTGGTGAATGGGAGGCTAATATGCCAATGCTTTGTAAGGCAAACACAAGTACCTCTGTAATGAGCCTTTCAAGCACACAGGGCATTGAGGTCAAGAAGTCTGTTGCAAAGTCATGGAGTGGTGATGAACAGTCAAGCGAGCCTGCTAAGTTCAATGGCAACTACGAAGCAAAGACCAAGGAAGAACTTGCAGATGCATACATCGTTGGTTTGAGCGGTACATTTGGTAAGATGCCAGTAAACAGCACAAGACTCAAGCCAGGTCGCGCTTACATTACTCTTGATAAGAATTCTGCTGCAAAGCTTGAAAATGCTATTGTCGAATTCGTTGACGAGGAAGGAACTGTAGAGGTTCTTGAGTTTAACGGAGAGACAACAGGTATCGACGGTGTTACAGATTCTGCTGATGAGGTTATGGATTCTCAGTTCGTTTCTATTGATGGTAAGGTTGCAACAACACCAGTAAAGGGTATTAACATCGTTAAGAGTACTCTTAAGAACGGACAGACAACCACAAAGAAAGTCGTATATTAATTTAATAAGACAGATACAGTTATGAAAAAAGAATATATCACACCAGAATTCAGACCAAGGAAAATGGCTGTAGAGGAGAGTCTTCTTGCAGCCATCTCGGAGAACGGAAACACCACAACAGGTTATCTTACAGATGAACCTATTGACGATGATGATTTCGATGATTAAGTAAAAGATCTACGCATACATAATTTTATGTATGAACATCACAATAAAGATAAAGAGCAGCAACCACCAAGTTGTTGCTCTTTATTATTGCATCCAAAATGGAAGCACAACCAGAGATTTTCCATGTAAGATTTTGGATTCTGAAAATTATTGATTAACTTTGCATTCATAAATCTGAGATGGGCATCGCTACATGAGCGACACGCCTTATTTCTTGAGTACAAGAAAGCACTCGCAAATCACTAATCAATGGGAAAAGGTAAACTCGCGAAGTTCGCAGACATGGAACGCTATGAGAACGTGTTCCAATATCCGTTCTCTGTAGTGGATAATATTCCTTTCGAAATGAAAGGCCACTGGAGAGAACAGTATTTCCACAACAACAATCCTATCGTACTCGAATTGGGGTGCGGTAAAGGAGAATATACGGTGGAACTGGCTCAACTATATCCTAATGTGAACTTTATTGGTGTTGACATAAAGGGAGCACGTATGTGGACAGGAGCAACAAAGGCTCTTGAAGCAGGACTCAAGAACGTGGCTTTCCTTCGCACAAACATCGAGATAATAGACCGTTTCTTCTCTGAAGATGAGGTACAGGAGATTTGGCTTACCTTCTCCGACCCTCAGATGAAGAACGTGCACAAGCGCCTTACCTCTACCTTCTTCCTGGAGCGTTACCGTCATTTCCTTGTGGATAATGGTATCATCCACTTAAAGACAGACTCTAACTTCCTATTCACATACACTACCTATATGGTAGAACATAATGAACTGCCAGTTCTCTTCCGTACAACAGATCTCTACCATACAGAGGGAATTGACGAGGAGACGAAGAAGATTCTGTCTATCCAGACCTATTATGAGTCAATGTGGATTGAGCGTGGACTTAACATCAAATACATGAAGTTCCTTCTTCCACAAGAAAAACAACTCTCCGAGTCAGAAAAAGAGATAGAATTGGATGATTATCGTTCGTATCACAGAGATAAACGTAGCAGTTTAGATACAGCCAAATAATGATTGTTTGCATAGCCGAGAAACCGAGCGTAGCTCGTGATATTGCCAATGTACTTGGAGCAACGACTTCAAAGCAAGGATACATTGAGGGCAATGGATATCAGGTAACGTGGACATTCGGTCACCTGTGCGAGCTGAAGGACCCTGGTGAATATACCCAGATGTGGAAGGTATGGTCACTGGGGGCATTGCCTATGATACCACAGCGTTTCGGAATAAAACTGAAAGACGACCAAGGTATCAAGGCTCAGTTTGCTACAATCGAGAAACTGATGCAAGAGGCAGAATCTATCATCAACTGTGGTGATGCCGGCCAAGAGGGAGAGCTTATCCAACGATGGGTTATGCAAAAGGCCGGGGCTAAATGTCCTGTAAAGAGGCTCTGGATCTCATCACTTACAGAAGAGGCTATACGTGAAGGCTTTCAGACACTAAAGGATCAACAGGAATACGAGCCTTTGTATCTTGCAGGACTCTCACGTGCCATAGGCGACTGGCTTCTTGGCATGAATGCCACCCGACTCTATACGCTGAAATACCGTCCACAAGGCCGTACAAATCAAGTACTTTCCATTGGAAGGGTACAAACCCCTACCCTCGCGATGATTGTAAACCGTCAAAAGGAAATCGAAAACTTTGAACCTCGTCAGTCATGGGTTCTTACAACCATATACAAGGATTCAAAGTTTACCGCCATCGCGCACGACGAAGAGGCAGAAGCAGAAGATGCTGCTGAAGTTGCCGAGGCAGCTAAGAATGGCAAGACACAGAAGTCGAAAGGTCCAATTTTCCGTCAGATAGAATATACGACCGAAGAAGAAGGAAAGAAGATTCTTGAAGCCATCAAGGATAATGATTTCCATATCGTAGATATAACAAAGAGAAAAGGAACAGAAGCACCTCCACGTCTTTACGACCTTACCTCGCTCCAGGTGGATTGCAACAAGAAGTTCGGATATTCTGCAGACCAAACTCTTCAACTCATACAGTCACTCTACGAGAAGAAGTTCACAACCTACCCACGTGTAGATACAACATTCCTTTCTGATGACATCTATCCTAAATGTCCTCAGACAATGAACGGCCTGTTCAAGACGCAATTCTCAGGCGTGGCTCCTTATGCAGAACTTGTGAAAGCCATTGGTGGCAAACCTCTGAAGAAGAGCAAGAAGGTGTTCGACTCTTCAAAGGTAACGGATCACCATGCCATAATCCCTACAGGTGTACCTCCACAGGGGTTGTCAGATATGGAGCGTAATGTTTTCGACCTTGTGGCAAGAGCCTTCATTGCAGCTTTCTATCCTGATTTGAAGTTTGAAACGACTACGATTCTCGGAAGAGTGGCGCTTACACAAGAGGCAGAAGTCCCAGAAACAGGAGCAGAGGCACTTAATGATGAGAACAGCGTGCTCTTCAGAACCTCTGTCCGAATTGTAACGGATGAAGGTTGGAAGGTCGTTTTCAAGAAGGATAATGCGATTGTAGATTCTGACAATGAGAATGAAGAAGAGGACAATGCATCTTCAAACGTGACATTCTCGAAGGGCGAGAAAGGTCCACACATACCTTCCCTTTCCGAGAAATGGACCCAGCCTCCAAAGCCTTACACAGAGGCGACCTTGCTTCGTGCTATGGAAACTGCAGGCAAATTCGTGGATAATGACGAACTGCGAGATGCGATGAAGGAGAACGGAATTGGTCGTCCTTCTACACGTGCAGCTATCATAGAAACGCTCTTCAAGCGCCATTACATAAGGAAGGAGCGCAAAACACTCGTAGCGACTCCTACAGGTATAGAATTGATAGACCTTATACACGAAGACGTGTTGAAGAGTCCTGAGCTTACTGGTATTTGGGAAAAGAAACTCCGCGACATTGAGCACAGAAAATATGATGCAGGAATGTTCATTTCCGAGCTCAAGGAACAGATTACAAGCATTGTGAATCAGGTACTTGCCGATAATACCAACCGAAGAGTTACTGTCGTTGATCTTGAAGAAGAGAAAAAGAAGAAGGCAACTAAGAAGACTTCAACAAAGAAAAAGACTGTAGATGCCTCTAACACGCCTGTATCTTCTCAACGCACCAATGCCAACGATGTACCTACCATATGCCCTCTCTGCGGAAAAGGAACTATCATAAAAGGCAAGACAGCATACGGATGCTCTGAATGGAAAAACGGCTGTACATACAGAAAACCATTCGCTTAATACAACACATACTCCTCCAAAATAAGGAGGCTATTCTTTCGTTTATCCAAGGAACCAAACTCGATGAACCTCCGCTCTATGTTCGCTCTTAGAACGGACCTTCATCGAGTTTGGTTCCTTGTCATATAGAAAGATCTTATAACCATGAAGGGAAGTGAAAGGGTAACCGAAATTGTAAGATACGCCTGAAAATTGTGGTTTTTCTTCATTTTTCTACAGAAAAGTATCACAAAATAAGACAAAATCTGAATTTTCATAGGCTTTTCTGAAAACTTATGATTATACGTCGGTTTTCTTGACACTTGTCAAAGAAATATTATATACATACATAAATTAACTATAATTATTTGCCTATTATGGATTCTCGGCATAATTTTGCACCCACAAATCAGAAACGCCCACCAGTCTCTATGGGCTGACGAAGGCAATTTATTTCGCAAAAAAGCACTTACATTCAAAAATAACATAAAATAAAAATGAGGGTAATCCGAAAACCTCAGTATTCAGGAACAGAGTAGGAATAAAACAAAATTAAGCAACTAAAAATTATGAAGAAATTTTTTGCAATCGCTGCTCTCGCAGTAGCATCTCTTACAGCAAACGCACAGGCTTGGCTTGGTGGTTCTTTCAATTTCAACTGGGAAAAAGGCAAGTGGGATGGTGCCAAGGCAACAACTTCATGGAAAATTGCTCCAGAGATTGGCTACAACATCAACGAGAACTGGGCAATAGCAGGTAAAATCGCTGTAGGTGGCGAATCACGCTACAAAGAAGAACATGGAGCTCTAGTAGAAAAATCAGTAACAACATTTACTGTTAGCCCATATGCTCGCTACACATTCGCTCAGATAGACGACCTCTCATTCTTCGTTGATGGTGGTATTCACTTCACATCTTACGGCAAGGACAATGGTAGCTCATTCGGTATTGGCATTCAGCCTGGTCTTGCATACAAGGTTGCAGATGGTGTAACCCTCGCTGCTAAATTCGGTTACTTCGGTTGGAAAACATACGACAAGGAAGCTGGTAACAAAGATCAGTTTGGCCTTGGTGTAGATGGCAACAATCTTGAGTTCGGTATTTATTTCGACCTCTAAGAATCAGAACATAATAAAAAAACTATACAAGGCTTGCAACTTCTGTTGCAGGCCTTTTTTCGTGCTTTAATCTCTTTTCACTAATAAGATTTGGAAATCTCCATTTTTATCACTATCTTTGCATTCTAAAAGAAAATCATTTTTGAATAAAAAAACAGCAATGAACTTATATCCGAAACTCATAACAGACGCACTTGCAACCGTCATCTATGCCGGCACTAAAAAGAACCTTATCGAGTCAGAAATGCTTGCTGACACTCCAAGCATAAATGGCAATAGTGTGACGATTGTCCTGATATTCCCACGCGAGACTGACCCATTCCTGAAATCAACGGTAAAGGCAGCAGAAGCAGCCATACACTATCACGTTGGTAAGAATGTAGAAGTAAATATCAAATTAGAGTATAAGTCAGCCCCACGTCCAGAGGTTGAGGATTTACTTCCCGGAGTTAAGAATATCATTGCTGTAAGCTCTGGCAAGGGTGGCGTTGGCAAGAGCACAGTATCTGCCAATCTCGCCATAGCCTTAGCTCGTCTCGGTTATAAGGTAGGACTTCTTGATACAGATATCTTTGGCCCAAGTATGCCAAAAATGTTCGATGTTGAGAATGAACGTCCGTATGCCATAGAGAAAGACGGTCGTCAACTTATTGTTCCTGTTGAGAAATACGGTGTTAAACTTCTTTCTATCGGTTTCTTCGTAGGAAAAGACACAGCCACTCTCTGGAGAGGCGGTATGGCATGTTCTGCTTTAAAACAGTTGATTGCAGATGCAGACTGGGGTGAACTCGACTATTTCATTCTTGACACGCCTCCAGGCACAAGTGACATTCACCTCACCCTACTCCAGACACTCGCTATCACAGGTGCTATTATTGTAAGTACCCCACAGCAGGTAGCTCTTGCTGATGCCCGTAAGGGAATTGACATGTACACCAACGACAAAGTTAATGTTCCAATCCTTGGCCTCATCGAGAATATGGCTTGGTTTACTCCAGCTGAACTTCCAGAGAACAAGTACTATATCTTTGGCAAGGAAGGTTGCAAGAATCTTGCTCAGGAGATGAACGTTCCATTGCTTGCCCAGATTCCACTTGTTCAGGGTATCTGCGAAAAGGGCGATGCAGGAACTCCTGCAGCTCTTGACGAGAACACCATAACAGGTCAGGCATTCCTTGCACTCGCTCAGAGCGTTGTAACTGTTGTAAACAGGCGAAACAAGGAACAGGAAAAGACCAAGATTGTGAAGACAAAGTAAATGAAAAAAATATTGACCATATTGCTATTCTCTATGCTGACATTAGGATTGTCAGCACAGGGAGACTATGCCTCTCTCTGGAAGATTGTAGAGAAAGCGCAAGAGAAAGATCAGCCTAAGACGGCTCTATCGGCCGTAAAGAAGATAGAGACTAAGGCAGAGAAAGAAAAGCATTATGGTCATCTATTCGCTGCTCTCTTCACAGAAAAGAACCTCCTTCAAGAGATTTCCCGAGATTCCATTGCCCCTATGGAAAAGCGCATGGAGGCAAAATATCAGGAGCTTACGAAGAAAGATCCGTTGGCAGCATGTCTTTATCAAGTTGCCGTCAATAAAGCCAAAAAAGGCCTTGTTGATAGCCTTCTCTATCATACAAATCCAGAGACAGTCAAGGAACTCACGAAAGAGAACGGCTCACTGAAGTACATACCTTTTATTACAAAAGGCATTGATAGCAAGTATTTTAATCACAGTTTAATAGGTCTCATAGCCTACTCACTTGGAGATTATGCTTCATTAGCACGATACTATTCAGACAAGGGGAACAGAAAAGCCGCCTGCATTGCCTATGCCCTTCAACTTAGAAGTCATTTTTCATACAACGAAAAGAAAACATATCTTTATAAAGCAGACTCTCTGATAAACACCTATAAGGACTTACCAGAATGTGGTGCTTTGGCAGTTGCTAAGGCAGACTTACTTCCATGCACATATCCTAAAGAAAAGGAGAAAGTCTTAGAATGGATTGATGAATCTCTTACACGCTGGTCTAAATGGCAAGAGATGAATGAGCTAAGAAACAAGAAAAATGACCTTACGCAACCATCCATTAGCTTAGAATGCAACAACGATATCATCAGCAGTAAGGCAGAAGCAAGATTTTATCTAAATAAAATCAGGAACGTATCAAGTGTTACCATAACGGCAACACCAATCATCGGTTTATCATCAAAGGAAATCAGCGAAATAGACCTTTATTCCCCTAATACGCTCAAGGCATTAAAGCCTCATCTTCAAACTGGTAAAAAAACATCTATATCAAAGCGTCTCAAAGAGCACAAGCACTACGAAATCTTCAAAGACACACTTTCTATCGGAAAACTTCCACTTGGAGCATACCTCATACAATTAATTACAGATGAAGAAGAGTGGGGGTACAACAAAGCAATATTAATTGTTAGCGACTTGGAGATAATATCATTACGTCAAGGAGAAAAGCGAACAAGATATGTTGTAGTTGACAAAACAAGCGGTCAACCGGTTACTGATGCGAAATTACATTTCCTTGACTCAAAAGCCAAGGAAATCGCCGTCATGCCAGTAAATGAACAAGGAGAATACATTTATAATTCCGATGAAGACAAGAAGTATCTTGTTTATGCTACCACAGACGAAGACAAAGCACAATATGCAAGAGAGGTGTCCACATATTACAATAAGGACACAAGAGACTCTATTGAAAATAGAATAGAAATATGTACTGATCGCACTATTTATCGTCCAGGTCAGACAGTTCATGTATCCGTACTCGCACACGATATCATAAATGGAACTGTCAGAAAAGTGGCTACAGACAAAAAAATATCCATAATTCTAAACAATGCGGATGGCGATGAAATTGATACGACAGAAGTCACAACAGACGAGTTTGGCACTGCAACAACAGACTTCATCTTGCCTGCAACAACTAAAAATGGAGAATTCAGTATTGAAGCAGAAGAAAAAGATGGAGACAGAGAAAATTATCGAGAATTTATAGTAGAAGAATACAAGCGTCCAACATTCGACATAACAATAAACAAACCAGAGATAGAATACAAGGACGGTGATACCATAACCGTTACTGGAATAGCTCGCACATATAGTGGGGTTGGAGTAAGTAATGCTAATGTTGCATATTCAGTTTACAGACGTCAAGCGTGGTGGTGGAGCGATTCATCATATGACAGTTCCCACTTCGATTTCAAAGATACCGTGCAGACAGATTTTTCCGGAAACTTCAAGATGAGAGTACCAATGATTCTGCCAGAAAGAAACAGAGTCAAAAAGGATTCTCCATACAGATGGTGTCCTTCTGCCTTCTACGACATCAACATTGAAGTGGAAATCACAGACAATGCAGGTGAGACACACAATGCGCAATTATCCTTGCCTTTGAGCAATCGTTCCTCAATGCTTTCAAGCAACATCAAAGACAAATATCTCAATGGCGAAAAGCCCATTGAGGTTATCTTTACACGTAGGAATAACGCAGGTACAGAGATTGCAGGAGAGGCAACTATCGAAATTGATGGTAAGGTACAAGAAAAGGCAATCTGTGGAAAGCCTTATATAATCCCCAAGTCACTCCCTTCTGGTCCCCATTCTATAAGGGCTATATGTGATAATGACACCGTAGAAGGAAAATTTGTTTTGTTTAGCCTTGAAGATAAAGCTCCTATTGCTGGAACTCACGACTGGTGGTATCAAACCTCAAATAAATTCCCAGTCACCATACAATATGGAACCGTGGATAGAAATGTTCATGTTGTCTATGCTATTTTCAGTGGTGACAAACTCATAGAATCTGGCACAGAAAAGTTGGATTCATCACTTATCACCAAGAAATTTGAATATAAGGAAGAGTATGGCAATTCTATTTGCTATACTATTGCATGGGTAAAGAATGGGAAGACAAATAAGAGAGAAACAATCATTGAGCGTCCACTTCCTAACGGTAACCTGAAGACAAGTTGGAAATCATTCCGTAACAAACTTGAGCCAGGGCAAAAAGAAGAATGGCAACTTTGCATTACAGACACAAACAATAAGCCTGTAAAAGCAAATGTCATGGCTGTACTTTATGATATGTCGCTTGATGCACTCTCTCATGATATTGGCACTCCAAATATGTTTTTATATGATCCAAGACATATCTATCAACGTTTTTTCCGCTGGACATCTTCTTATACAAGACGTATCAACAGATATCTTGCAAAGCCACAGGAATACCTCAATCAGCAGGAGTTTGACTTTTCGCATTTTACATACGGATTAATTCCTTCTGGACGAGCATATCTTACTCGAAGCAACTTTGTATCAAAGGCATTAAATAGTAAAGCTGCCGGTATCACAGCAAAACAAATGCAAGCAAAAGGCAATACACTAGAAGAAGTAAACGTTCTTGGGTATGCAACACACAAAAAAGCAAATTTAACAGGTTCTGTCTCTGTCAGAAACATAGAATCCGATTATGCAAAAGACTCAGAAGACGATGTATTACACGAGGTGGTTTTTATCAAGAGAGATTACGATCACAATGAAGATCCTGAAGCTATCAATATTAGAACAAACCTCAACGAACTGGCTTTCTTCATGCCGCAGTTGAGAACTGACGACAAGGGTATTGCAACATTAGCGTTCACTCTTCCAGAGAGCGTAACTACCTGGAAGTTCATGGCTCTTGCACATGACAAGGAACTCAGGTCTGTAACAAGAATCGACAAAGTAATTGCTCAAAAGAAACTGATGATTCAGCCTCGCCTGCCTCGCTTCTTGCGTGAGGGTGACGTTACTGATATTCCAGCATCTGTATCTAATTTGACAGAAAAGGATATTACAGCAACTGTTAAGTTCACAATTCTGGATGCAAAGACAGAAAAAGTACTTTCTACCCAAAGCAAGAAGATAACCGTAAAGGGTGGCGAAACAGAGGCCGTGTCTTTTGCTTACGACACAAAGAATCAGGAGGACAAGAGCATAATTGTGCGCTACACCGTTTCTGGCAAGAGCGAGGAAGGTTCTTTCTCTGACGGCGAGCAGAAGGATCTGCCTATTCTCTCACAGAAAGAACTGATGGTGAATACTCAGACATTCATTCTGGCAGAGGCTGGCGAAAAGCAGTTTGACCTGAAGAAAATCATGCCATCTGCCAATGAGAAGAAACTCACAGTTGAATACACAGACTCTCCAGAGTGGTTGATGGTAAAGGCTCTACCCTATATCTCAAAGGCGAATGACGAGAATGCGATTTGTCTTTCTTCAGCATACTATGCAAACTCTATTGCTTCAAGCATTACACATACAAATCCAGAGATAAGAAAAGCCGTAAGCGAATGGAAATCAGAGGAACTGAACCAACTTTTTGATTCTATCTCCTTGAACTACCACAATACGGATGCTCTCGACCGCCTTTCAAAACTCCAGAACAGCAACGGCTCTTGGAGTTGGTGGAAGGGTATGGAAGGAAGTACATATATGACCGTCAGCGTTCTAAAAACTCTTCTCCGCCTTAATCTCATGCTGAATGCCGAGAAGGTAAGAAAAGAGAACGAGCAGATGGTTAAGCGTGCTTTCAACTACCTTGACAAAGAGACAGACAAGAGAGTGGCTGAGATGAAAAAGGAGAAATACAAGTATCTTCCTTCATACGCACTTGACTATCTCTATTGTCGTGCTATCGCCAAGGCTTCAGGAACCAAGATAAACAGCAACAGTAGTGCAGATTATCTGCTAAAGCTCGTCCCTGAAGAGACACGCTATGACGATATGCAGACAAAAGCACAGGCTGCTATCATCCTTTCTTTTGCAGGAAACAAGAGCAAGGCTTCTGAGTTTATAAAGAGTATTGTAGAGCATACAGTATATCGCGAGGATCTTGGCAGATACTTTGATTCTGATCGTGCACGCTATTCATGGTGCGACTACAAGATTCCGACACAAGTATCTGTGATTGAGGCTCTAAAACTTATTGACGGAAAGAACTCTGCAAAAGAGATTGCAGACATGAAGCGTTGGCTCTTGCAGAGTAAGAGGACACAATCATGGGACACTCCTATCAACGCAATAAATGCCATCTATGCTTTCCTCTGCCCATCACAAGGCACGACATCTTCACTAAGGAAAGGCGTTCCTGCTGATATCGTATTGGGCAAGACAAGAATGCCGGCTCAGGAATACACCTCTGCACTCGGATATGTAAAGACCTCAAAGGATATTACATCTAAGGACAATACCATTACTGTAAAGAAACATACAGATGGCGAGTCATGGACAAATGTATTTATTGAATACAAACAGGCCGCTACAGAAAGCCAAGCCTCTTCAACCGGTCTTTCAATAACAAGAAAGGTAGAGACAAACGGCAAGAACCTGAAGGTCGGTGACAAAGTTGAAGTTACAATTACAATTACAGCAGATCGTGACTACGACTTTGTAACCGTGACAGATAACCGTCCTGCATGTTTAGAGCCTGTTGAACAGCTATCTGGCTACAGAAATGGCAGCTATAGGATTGTTCGTGACACAAAGACAGAATACTGCTATAATATGATGAGGAAAGGCACACATGTGATAAAAACCTCATATTATGTGGCAAGAAGTGGCAACTACACTTCAGGCACAGCAACTGCTACCTGTACCTATTCACCTGTGTTTACAGGAAGAACTCCAGGTTCTGACTATGTGGTAAAATAATATTGAAATTTTTGAAATAATTGAAATAAATGAAGAAATTATCTCTATCGCTTCTACTCGCATTCCCAATCTTTGCCTCGGCACAGACTTTGCAAGTAAGAAATAACATCATCGACTTAGGACAGGTTCAGTTCATGCAACCTGTCACAGCTACATTTGACGTAAAGAACATATCAAATGCTCCTATCGAGATATCAAGCTTGTATTCTGGCTGCAACTGCACTCAGGTCGGCTTTCCTGTAGGTATCATACCAGCAGGTACAGATTTCAAGGTTAGTGCAACGTATGACTCCAAGCAGCTTGGGCATTTCCAGCGTGATGTTGCCATCTATGTTAAGAATCAGAAAGAACCGACATACGTCACAGTCAAGGGTATCGTAGTACCAAAGGTTGAGAACTTTGTAGGCAACTACCCATACTCTATCGGAGGTCTGTTGACAGACGTAAACATCATCGAGTTTGACGATGTAAACCGTGGTGAGCGCCCTGTTCAGGACATCCACATCTTTAATCCTAACAACCAGTTCGTTGAGCCTGTGCTGATGCACCTTCCAAACTATCTCCGTGCTGAGATTTCGCCAAAGCGTCTTGGTCCTAAACAAGAAGGCGTTATTCATATCATGCTCAACTCAAGCAAGATGAAATCGCTCGGCCTTTCTCAGGCAAGCATCTACCTGTCAAAGGGTATGGGCGACAAGGTTTCTGAGGATAAAGAAATCATGGTATCTTCAGTACTTCTTCCTCCAGAACCGAGACTTGATGAGGCAAGTCTGTATCGCAGTCCTCGCATTCAACTGTCTTCCACAACCGTTGATCTTTCCAACATAAAAGGGACAAAAAAGAAAGCCGAGATCATAATAACTAACAAGGGTAAGTCTCCACTTGAGATTCGTTCCATGCAGTTATTCACCCCAGGCATAGAAATCACTCTTGCCAAGCAGAAACTTAATGCAGGCGAGAGCACAAAGATGAAGATTACCGGTTATACACAAGACCTGTCAAGGGTAAAGACACGTCCTCGTATCCTCATGATTACGAATGACCCAAGACAGCAGAAAGTGATAATTGAGATTAAGAAATAACTACATAACATCTCCATTATGGAACATCCAGAAAACAGCAGCGAATATAAAGGCTTGACCGTAAATAGCGGTGTGGCACAGCCCTCTATCGTCAACCCTTATCTGAAACGCGGACGCTTTCGTCATAGGGAGTATAGCGTTGATGAAATGGTTGAAGGACTATTGCGTGGTGATGTGACGATACTCTCACAAGCTGTCACACTTGTAGAATCTGTCAATCCCGAGCATCAGGCAAAAGCGCAGGAGGTGATTGAGAAGTGTCTTCCCTATAGCGGAAAGTCTGTAAGGATTGGCATAAGCGGTGTTCCAGGTGCAGGAAAGAGTACCTCCATTGATGTCTTTGGCACACACGTGCTTGACACCTACGGAGGAAAACTTGCAGTTCTTGCCATTGACCCTTCTTCAGAAAGGAGCAAAGGCAGTATTCTTGGCGATAAGACAAGAATGGAGAAGCTATCTACCAGAAAAGAAACATTCATACGCCCTTCACCATCAGCTGGTTCTCTTGGAGGAGTGGCGAGAAAGACACGTGAGACAATAATACTTTGTGAGGCTGCAGGCTATGACAAGATTTTCATAGAGACAGTAGGCGTAGGACAAAGTGAGACAGCATGTCACTCTATGGTAGATTTCTTTCTGCTTATTCAGGTTGCAGGCACAGGTGACGAGCTTCAAGGCATCAAGCGAGGCATTATGGAAATTGCAGATGGTATTGTTGTGAACAAATGTGATGGCGATAATGTGGACAAATGTCAGATGGCAGCAACTCATTTCCGCAACGCGCTCCATTTCTTCCCTGTGTCCGAAAGCGGTTGGATGCCAAAGGTGCTCTGCTATTCAGGTTTCTACGGATATGGCGTCAAAGAAGTTTGGGACATGATTTTCGAATATGTGGACTTCGTAAAGAAGAACGGCTATTTCGAGACACGTCGCCACAGGCAGAACAAATACTGGATGTACGAAACAATAGACGCAAGTCTGAGAAACAGATTCTACAACGATCCTGTTATAGCTCAGAAACTTGCAGAAGCAGAAATGAGCGTTCAGAATGGAGAGAAGACAAGCTTTACTGCTGCTTATGGTCTTCTGGATGAATTTTATAGACAATTGAAATAAATTGCACATGATATTATGTTAATAGAAATAGACTCATCATCAGGATTCTGTTTTGGTGTGACAACAGCAATCAACAAGGCAGAAGAAGAATTGGCAAAAGGCTCTACACTCTATTGCCTTGGAGATATTGTACACAACGGTATGGAGTGTGAAAGACTTCGCGAGATGGGACTTATCACCATAGATCATGCGCAGTTTGCAGAGCTTCACAATGCCAAGGTTCTGCTAAGAGCACATGGCGAACCACCTGAGACCTACAAGATTGCAGAGCAGAATAATATTGAGATTATTGATGCGACCTGTCCTGTAGTACTTCAATTGCAGAAGCGTATCAAGAAACAATTCACGGCAAATCCTGATGCGCAAATTGTCATCTTCGGCAAAAATGGTCATGCGGAGGTATTAGGTCTCGTTGGTCAGACAAGACAACGTGCTATTGTAATAGAGCATGCTGATGAGGTCACAAGACTTGATTTCACCCATGACATCTACCTCTATTCTCAGACTACAAAGTCGCTTGATGAATTTCATGCCATCATAGATTATATTCAGGCGCACATGGCAGAAGGAGCTAACTTCCAATGGTTTGATACTATTTGCAGACAAGTGGCAAACAGGATGCCGAATATCTGCACATTTGCCACAAAGCATGATTTGATACTTTTTGTTTCTGGCAGGAAGAGCAGTAATGGCAAGGTACTCTACAACGCCTGCAAAGAACAGAATCCACATACATATCTTGTAGAAGGTCCTGACGAGATATATCCAAAGTGGATATCTAATGTGAATAGTATTGGTATATGTGGAGCTACATCTACCCCCAAGTGGCTTATGGAACAGGTTGCAGACAGAATCAAGAATAATTACAATATAGAAAAGAAATGAAAAAGATAACAATAGCAATAGACGGACACTCCTCTTGTGGAAAGAGCACAATGGCAAAAGAACTCGCCCGCAAATTAGGGTATATATATGTCGATACAGGTGCTATGTATCGTACAGTTACACTTTATGCAATGCGCAACAACCTATTCGATTCTGAGGGAGAAGTCCTGACAGATGAACTTCAGAAGCACATGAATAATATCAAGGTTTCATTCTGCCTCAATAAAGAGACAGGAAAACCGGATGCTTGTCTTAATGACGAATGTGTAGAGAATATCATCCGCTCTATTGAAGTCAGCAATCACGTTTCTAAGATTGCAGCTATACCATTTGTCCGCGAGGCTATGGTTGACCAACAGAGAAGGATGGGAGCAGAGAAAGGTATTGTCATGGACGGAAGAGACATCGGCACAACAGTCTTCCCAGATGCCGAACTCAAGATTTTCGTAACAGCAAGTGCCAAGGTACGTGCTCAGAGACGTTATGACGAACTCCAACAAAAAGGTATGCCGGCAGACTTTGATGAGATTCTGAAGAACGTAGAGGAGCGTGACTATATCGACTCTCACAGAGAAGTCTCACCTTTACGTCAGGCAGAAGATGCAATTCTGCTCGACAATAGCAATATGACCATTCCACAGCAGAACGAATGGCTGATGCAGCAAGTAGAGAAGGCTTTACAATAACGTAAAGCCTTTCCTACCTCAACCAAAGTACAAGTCCGTTCTATGTCCGTTGTAAGTCCGTACCAAAGTCGGTGCAAGTCCCATTTTCGGAGGAACCAAACTCGATGAAAGTCCGTTCTAAGAGCGAACATAGAGCGAAGGTTCATCGAGTTTGGTCCAGAAGAAGAACGAAGACAAGGCGATTCATTAAGAATCCTTGTTTCTATTCAAAACCATCGAATTCACATTATATCTAATACACGTGCGCGCATACATTATTATAATAATATCACTATTTCCAGTTCTTTCCATAGCACAAGAAAAAGTATGGGAAGATTATTTCTATGAGATTTATGCCATGGAGGAGATTGACGAGACTTCAATTGAAAATGATTACGAGCACCTATGCGAACTCGAATCCTCTCCGCTAAACATTAACACTTTAAATCCCGAAGACCTGTATCTAATTCCAGGAATAAATAGAGACCAGATTGATGATATAATAAAATACCGTGACCGATATGGGGAAATCAGGACTATTGAAGAACTTGCACTTATAGAATCAATAGACAGACCTCTCCGACTTTTCCTCAGCAACTTTATTGTTGCAGAACCAATAGTAAAGGATAAATGGTACACAAGACCAACACTTGATTCTATAATGAAAAAGGGACACGGAGAAATCCTTTCATATATCAACATACCATTATATGACAGAGTGGGCGACAAAAATGGTTATCTTGGATATAAATACAAATATAATATAAAGCTAACAGGAAAATTCTCAGACAACATCAGATATGGATTTTGTGGAGCACAAGATGCTGGCGAACCTCTGTTTGCCAACAAGAACAAATGGGGAACGGATTATTATTCCTTCTATGTAAAAGTAAACAATATCGGAAGGTTAAAAACGATTGTACTTGGACAATATAAGATAAAATTCGGAATGGGACTAATACAAAATAACTGTTTCGGATATGGCAAACAGATAATGCTATCCTCTATGAACAACTATGATGCTACAATAACAGGACATTCGTCAAGATCGGACGGAGAGCATTTCTGCGGACTTGCAAACACATTCGATATAAGCAAGAAAGGCTCCATCAACAAATGGACCTTAACCTCATTCTGGTCTTATAGGAAAATAGATGCCACTTTAAACAAAGACGGAAGCATTTCCACTATATCAACAACAGGTTATCATAGAACACCAACCGAGATGGAGAAAAAGAATAATTCCTCATCACTAGCCACAGGTGCCCATATCAACTATAAAAAAAATGGACTTTACCTAGGAGCATCAATGGTATATAATTGGTTTGACAGACCTTTGAACCCAAATCCAAGTAACAATCCAAATTCATATAGGACGTACTATGCAAAGGGCTATGACTTCTGGAATGCAAGTATAAACTACGGATATATTTCTGGAAAATTCACATTTTCCGGAGAAACAGCGACTGGTTCATGCAATTCTATTGCAACAATAAATAGCCTTGAAGCAAAAATACACAAGGATATAACGGTTAATGCCGTTCAGCGTTTTTACTCATACAAATATAATGCAATAAATGCAAAAGCATTCAACGACGGAGGATATACGCAAAATGAAAGCGGAATATATGCAGGAATGATATGGAATGCAACTAAAAACATAACAATAAATGCCTATTCCGACCTTTCTTATTTCCCCTGGATTAAATATTACACAAATGCTTCTTCATATTCATTCGATAACAATATATCATTAAGATATAGCAAGAACAAATGGAATGTTCAAGCTAAATATAAATTCAAAATCAGACAAAGGAACAACGATGAAAAAACTAAAATCATTAACAGATATAGCAACAAACTCAGATTCACAATTCAAAGGACATCTGACAATATATCAACATCTACAATTATTGACCTATCAAAACTCATTTACACAGGATATGAATCACAGGGGTATTCTATAACCCAAAACTTAAGCATTCAATCAAACAAAAAAAACATTATTTATGCATTTATCTCATATTTTAATACGGACGATAGTAATTCAAGTGTATATCTTTCCGAAAGAACAATTCCCGGATCATATTCCCCTTCGAATTTTTACGGAGAGGGTATAAGATTTTCTACAATTATCAAGCAGCACCTAACTTCCATTGTTATAGCCAATTTCAAAGTTGGTTTCACGAAATACTTTAACAAAAACTCCATTTCGTCAGGATTAAGAATGATTGAACATTCGTATCAAACTGACTTAGATTTGAGCATAAAATGCAAATTTTAACATAAAAAAAGGGCATTTTTGAGGAAAAATATGATAAAAGTCACTTTTTTTGCGCTTTTTTGACGAAAAAATGCAAGAATATTTTGTTGTTTAGCAAAAATATATTACTTTTGCAACAAATATCTAGATGATGGAAACAGCACTCTAGAGCTAATTGCATGATATAAACATTAAAATCATAAACGAAATGAAAAAGTTTTTCTTAATGCTTGCTGTTGCAGCATCAGCTATGTCTGCATCAGCGCAGGAACCAAAGAGCGGCTTTGCTGACGCTAAGTTCTGGGACAACTGGTACCTTGGTGCTAACCTTGGTGTTATGTCCAAGGCTACAGATCAGGCTGTTTTGAAGAATCTGAACCCAGAGTTCGGTATCCGCCTTGGTAAATGGTTCACTCCAAGTGTAGGTCTCTCTGCAGAGAGTGCTTTCCTCTTTGGAAACAAGACACGTGGTCAACAGTTTACCGATCCATCACTCTTCCATGCAGCTAAGGTTCATCTGCTCGGTACTATCAACTTCTCAAATGCATTTGGCGGCTACACAGGTTCACCTCGTCCATTTGAAGTTATCGGTCTTGCAGGTATCGGTTTCATCCACAATTTCGGAACAAAGCCAGAAAATTGGACATCTATTGACCTTAACATGCTGAGTTCAAAGTTCGGTCTTGACTTCGCTTGGAATTTCGGTAGTGAAAAGGAATGGCAGTTCTATGTTGAGCCTGCTCTTACATACGCACTTGGTGGCGCAGCCCCAAAGCAGAAGATTCAGTACAATTCCAACTTTGCAAATCTTGAGTTGAATGTTGGTATCAACTACTACTTCAAGACAAGCAATGGAACTCACCACTTCCTCAACATTACTGAGTGTGACCAGCGCGAGATTGATGCTCTGAACAACACAATCAACGACCTTCGCAACAAGAACGCTGCAGATCAGGCTAAGATTGCTCAGCTTCAGGCAGAGATTGCACGTCTCACAAAGGCTCTCAGAGACTGCGAGAACAAGCCAGTTCCAGAACCACCTTTCGAGGCTCCTACAATCCCATCTGTATTCTACAATGTTAACAAGTCTCTCATCACAAAGCAGCAGGCTGAGAACGTTGCAGTTGCAGCACAGATTCTTAAGAACCACCCAGAGCTCAAACTCAACATCAAGGGTTATGCTTCACCAGAGGGTAATGCTAAGAAGAATCAGGCACTTTCTGTTCGCCGTGCTAACGCAGTTAAGGATCTCCTCGTTAAGAAGTATGGTATTGACGAGAGCCGTATCACAGCTGAGGGTTGCGGTACTACAAAGGACAAGTATGAGACTTACGAGAACAACCGCGTAGCTATGCTGTTCTTCGAGAAGTAATTAAAACTCAACTAAATAAGAAAAGCTCCATCCTTATATAGGGTGGAGCTTTTTTTTCGTGCTCTTCTGTAATAAAACATACACATTTGTAATAAAAAAAGATATTTATCGTTATATTAAAGTGAAAACAAACAGAATAGTGATAATTATCCTCATAGCCATGGCGCTGGTCCCAACAAAAGTCAGAGCCCAATATGACGTATATTTTTCTCACTATTTCGACATGCAGACATCTTTCAATCCTGCAGCATCAGGATTGTTTGACAAACTGAACATCAACGCATCATACGCGATGAGCATGGTGGGCTTTGAAAACAGCCCGAAAACAGCATACGTGTCCGCAGATATGCCTTTCAATGCTTTTAACACAAGGAATGGCGTAGGTGTCAGCTTTATGAATGACAAGAAAGGTCTGTTTTCAAGACAGCAGATAAATGCTCAATACAGCTATCAGAGGAAGTTCTGGGACGGGCGTCTGGCAATAGGTGTTCAGGCAGGACTGCTAAGCGAATCTTTTGACGGGTCAAAGGTTGACATAGAGGACACCACAGACCCAGCATTCAGCAAGAGCGACGTCAAAGGCAACTCCATAGATTTTGGTTTCGGGCTTCATTACAGCAACGACCAATGGTATGTGGGAGTATCTGCACAACACCTGACATCCCCCACGGTGGAACTTGGCGAGACGAATGAAATAAACATAGATCCAACGCTATATGCTACTGGCGGATATACCTTCAAAATGAACAATCCGCTTTTCTCTGTAGCAACTTCTGCATTTGTTGCAACAGACCTTGTGGGATACAAAGGAGAACTTTCTGCACGCCTGATTTACACATACGAAGGCAGAACTATGAGTGCAGGATTAGGATATAGTCCCAAGAACTCCACCACAATATATCTTGCAGGAAGTTTCCACGGTATAATGCTAGGCTATAGTTACGACATCTACACAAGCGGTATCAATTTCGAGAACGGTTCCCACGAACTTTTCATCGGATATCAGACAGATATAAACTTCATGCCAAAAGGAAAGAACAGGCATCAAAGTGTAAGACATCTCTAATAAATGAATATGAAGATAAAAAACATTATATTCACTCTTGCGATAACCAATGCGGTTTTCCTTCTTTCATCTTGCTTCGGAGGTAAGATGACATTCTCCATGTCTGGAGGAGAGGTGACAGGTGTTGGCAACGGACGAGGATTTACCGAGCCTACTCCTTACGGAATGACAATGGTAAATCGCGGTTCCTTGAGGATGGGTATTGACAGCAACGATTCTCTATGGGGTAATGTTGCTCCTGTAAAAGATATAAGTGTTGACGGATTCTGGATGGACGAGACTGAGGTCACCAATTCAAAATACCGTCAGTTTGTGATGTGGGTGCGCGACAGTATCCTCCGCACACGTCTTGCAGACCCAGCATACGGTGGTGATGAAACATACCTTATTACAGAAGACCAGAACCACGATCCTATTCCTCCAAGAATCAATTGGAAGAAGCCATTGCCTCGCAAGCCAAATGAGGATCAGCAACGTGCATACGAGAGTCTGTATATCACGAATCCTGTTACAGGAGAAAAACTTATAGATGCCTCACAACTCATATATCGTTATGAGATCTACGACTATACTACAGCTGCCCTTCGTCGCAATCGTATCAAACCAGAAGAAAGGAACCTCAATACTGATATAACCGTAAATCCTGACGAAGTCGTAATGATAACAAAGGATACCGCATATATCAACGATGAAGGCAAGATAATAAGAGAATCCATCAATCGTCCTCTATCCGGACCTTGGGACTTCCTTAACACGTACATCGTCAACATCTATCCGGATACTACATGCTGGGTGAACGATTTTCCTAACTCGGACAACGAGATGTACCTTCGCAATTATTTTAGCAACCCTACATACAACGACTATCCAGTTGTCGGCGTAACATGGGAACAGGCAAATGCCTTCTGCGCTTGGCGTACAGACTTCCTCCTCAAAGGACTTTCCGGACAGGCAAAATACATCCAGCGCTATCGTCTTCCATCTGAAGCAGAATGGGAATATGCAGCACGCGGAAAGGACGGAACGGAGTTCCCTTGGGAAAATCCTGACGTAAAGAACGGAGATGGCTGTTTCTACGCAAATTTCAAGCCAGATAGAGGAAACTACACCAAGGATGGCAATTTGATTACATCCAAGACTGGTATATACTCTCCAAACAGCCATGGCCTATATGATATGGCTGGAAATGTTGCAGAATGGACATCTACCATATATACAGAAGCAGGTGTAGAGGCGATGAATGACCTCAACCCTAAGTTGGAATATAATGCTGCAACAGAAGACCCATACAGACTGAAAAAGAAGAGTGTTAGAGGCGGTTCATGGAAAGACCCAGAGAGCTTCATCCGCTCAGCTTGGCGTTCTTGGGAATATCAGAATCAACCAAGGGCATATATCGGATTCCGTTGTGTTCGCTCATTAGCAAGTCCTGCAAGTCAGAATGGCAAAGGCAAAAAGAAAAGATAAACAAACTCATTATGACAAAATACAGCAAATATAACATAGTATATAGGCTTCAGAAATGGATGGATAGCGTTTCTGGCCAGACCTTTATGAACTACGCATATTCATGGGGTGCAGCCATCGTTATCCTCGGAACCCTATTCAAGCTCACACACCTTCCAGGCGCAAACGCCATGCTTTTCATAGGTATGGGAACTGAGGTGTTCGTATTCTTCATTTCAGCCTTCGACCGTCCATTTGACAAGACTCAGGAAGGCCGAAACCTTGCAACAGATACAGAACTTGCTGCTGCCCTTGCAGCTCAAGAGGCACTTGAGAATAGTATTGAGCCAACCTCAGGAAATGCTATTCCTGAGAATATTGCAGCTGTTGCTGCCACATCAGGTAATGCAGGCGCTTCTTCTGCTTCACAAATATCTGGCGGAACTATCATTATCGGAGGTGGTACAATCGGAGGAGGTGCAGTTTCACCATACGCACCTAAGCAAACCTCTGTTGCACAACAAGTATCTGACTCTCAGTCATCTTCTGAGGCTATATCATTCGCTACAAGCAGTTCTGAAAAGCAGCCAGAAACAGAAGCATCTACTCCACAGATTGGAACACCTGCACCTGCTGTTACTCCAGAAACTGCTCAGGCTATGGAACAGGCTACCTCAACATACGTTGACCGTCTCAACGAGCTTAACGAGCTCCTTCTCAAGATTGGAGCTGTTAGCGAGCGTCTCTCTATCGACTCTCAGGAAATGGAGAACCTCAACCGTACCCTCACAGGTATTGCACGTGTCTATGAGATGCAGCTCAAGGCTGCCTCCCAGCAGATTACAACCCAAGACGAGATAAATGCGGAGACACGCAAGATGGCAGATGAGATCAAGGAGCTTAATGCTGTATATGCTCGCATGATCGACGCTATGACTGTAAATATCCCAAAGCAGCAATAAAAGAACAAAAATAGTCAAATACAAATTAGACTGTGGCAATAAAGAAGAAACCGGTTTCTCCACGCCAGAAGATGATCAACCTGATGTATGTGGTCCTTATGGCTATGCTGGCGATGAATATCTCCAGCGAGGTGCTTGATGGCTTCAGCATCGTAGATGCAAGTCTGATGCAATCAACGGCAAATACGGAGAAACAGAACACCACAATATACGACGACTTTGAGACACAACTCAAGGCTAACCCTCAGAAGGTACGTGAATGGTTTGATAAGGCAACTCTCGTCAAGCGCATGAGTGATTCCCTCTTCAACTACGCACAACAGCTGAAGGTTGCAATCGTCAAGGATGCTGACGGCTCTGATGGTGATGTCAACAACATCGAAAGAGTTGACGACCTCGAGGCAGCAAATCACGTTATGCTTGCCCCAGGTACAGGACAGGGAGCAAAGCTTCGCAAGGCGATTGACAACTATCGTGAGCAGATGCTAACTATGATAACCGACGAAGACAAGCGTAAAGTCATAGCAAGCAATCTCACGACAAAGATAACAGGACGCAGAAACCCTCTGAACAAGAACTGGGAGGAGTATATGTTTGAAGGCATGCCTGTAGCTGCTGCCATCACCATGCTCTCTAAGCTTCAGAGTGACATCCGCTATGCCGAGGGTGAGGTACTTCATAATCTCGTAAGCAATATTGACGTTAAGGATATCCGCGTAAACAAGCTTTCTGCTTTCGTTATCCCTAATGCCCAGACAGTTGTAAGAGGCGATAAGTTCTCCGCAAAGATTGTAATGGCTGCTGTAGATACAACCCAGCAACCACAGATATTCATAGGCGGTAAAGAGGTAAACCTCACCAATAGCACATACGAGTTTGTTGCAGGCAAAACAGGTGATTTCACCCTTTCTGGCTATATGACCGTACAGAATGGTGGAGGCGAGATTATCCGTCGCGACTTTGAGCAGAAATATACAGTCGTAGATCCATCTGCAACCGTATCTGCTACGATGATGAACGTACTCTATGCAGGTTACTCAAACCCAGTAAGCGTATCCATCCCAGGAGTACCACTCAACAAAGTGAGCGCAACTATGACAGGCGGATCATTCACTCCAGTAGGTCCAGGCAAGTATATCGCCCGTCCTTCTGCTGTAGGAAAAGACGTAACAATCTCCGTATCAAGCTTGCAGACTGGAAAGCCTGTTCACATGGGTAACTTCACTTTCCGCGTCCGTAAGCTTCCTGACCCAACGCCATATATCCTCGTAGGCGACAACCGCTTCAAAGGTGGTGGTCTTGCAAAGGCTTCACTCCTTGGCGCAACAGGCATCAAGGCTGCTATTGACGACGGACTTCTCGACATAGAGTTCAAGGTGTCAGGTTTTGAGGCTGTCTTCTTCGACAACATGGGTAATGCTGTTCCTATCGTGAGCGAGGGAGCCTCATTCTCAGGCCGACAGATGGACACATTCCGCAAGCTGTCACGCTCAAAGCGCTTCTACATCTCAAAGGTAAAAGCGACAGGTCCTGACGGAATTTTACGCACACTACCAACCTCTATGGAGGTAATAATCAAATAATGTGTATGAAAAAGAATATGACATATAGGAGACTATGGGCAGCAACACTTCTTGTTGTCCTCTCTCTCATTACTTCTACCGCCTTTGCCCAGCCAGCAGCACGACGTGCAGAACAGGCTCAGAAAGCACAGGCAAAGAGTAATGCCAATAATATGACAGAACGCGCGAAAATCGCATTCCCTACCCAGCAGAAGATGCCGGAGGATGTGGTTTGGCGTCGCGACCTATACCGTCTGCTCGACCTTACGAAAGATGAGAATGGAGGTCTGTACTATCCTGTTGAGCCTGTAGGTTCTCAGATGAACCTCTTCACTTACCTCTTCAAGCTCATGCTTTCTGGTCAGATAACCGCATACAAGTACAACCTTAACGGTAATGAGTCTTTCACTCCTGATGCAAAGATTAAGCCTTTGGAGTTCCTTGATAACTACAGCATCTACTACGAGAAGAAAGACGGCAGACTCAAGATCGACAATTCCGACATCCCAAGTGCCGAGGTGAAGTCTTACTACATCAAGGAGTCATCCTACTACGACCAATATACGGCGACCTACCATACAAAGGTAGTAGCCCTCTGCCCAATCATGACTCGCGAGGATGATTTCGGAGGTCAGGCAAACACCTACCCTCTCTTCTGGGTAAAGTATGATGACATCGCCCCATTCCTCTCAAAGCAGATGATCATGACAAGCAATATCAATAATGCTGCTATGATGAGTATTGATGACTTCTTTGTAAAGACCAAATACAAGGGAGAAATCTACAAGACAAACAACATGCTTGGCCAGACTCTCGATCAAATCGTTGCTTCTGCAGACTCCACAAATCAGGAAGTCGCCAAAAAGAAGGAGCAGCAAAAGATAGAATCTCAGATGAAGACATTCGAGAAGAGCATCTGGGGTAATCAGGCTCGAAAGGACTCTCTCGACAGTATAGCCAAGGTCGATAAAAACGGAAAGAAGAAGGCTAAAAAGACAACTCGCCGCTCATCTACCTCATCTTCAGAGGTTAAGAGTACAAAGACGAAATCAAAGTCTTCTGCCGTTTCTGCAGGTTCTGCACGAGTAAGCGTTCGTCGTCAACGTCACTAAATATCCTTAACGCAAAGTCGCAGAGTCGCAAGGTTTTATCCTCTCTGCGTCTTTGCGACTTTGCGTTTTTATTAATAAGATTACCAACAATTACAATTATGAAAAGAACAGTACTTGCAATATTAGCCACGATTCTGCTCGCGCTTCCTTCAAGTGCGCAGATAAAATTCGGTATTCAGGGTGGCTTGAACATTAACAAATTCAGCATGGATACCAAGGTCATAGAGTCTGGAAATCAGGCTGGTTTCTATATTGGTCCTACATTCCTTATCGGCTTACCTATCTTCGACGCTGAGGTTGCCGGCATCTACGATGTACGTAGGGGTGAAGTAGATGGTGAGAGCATAACCGAACAGAACGCCAACGTTCAAATAAATATCCGCAAGGGATTTGACATCAATGACAACAGTCAGATTTTCGTCTTTGCCGGTCCACAATACTCTTTCAATATTGATGCTGATGGTATCGACGAGGTATCTGATTGCGTAAAAGACTGGCGTTGGAAGAATAGCGACTTCAGCATTAATTTTGGCGGAGGTGTCAAAATCAACCACGTCGAGATAAGAGTAAACTATAACTCCGCTCTCGGAAAGACTGCCGAGGCAGAATTCAATCCAACGATTGACTCCGAAGGTGTTCACATTCTTGAACCAAAGTCAAACGCTTGGCAGATTGGTTTGACATACTATTTCTAAAATATAACAAACAAATAAATAAACAGCCCCTAACCCCAACCCTTCCCCCGCTCGGGGGAAGGGAGTAATTACCTTTTGTCGCTATGGACTTTGAGGATTAATTCTATATTACTCCCTTCCCCCGAGCGGGGGAAGGGCCGGGGTTAGGGGCTTTTTGCTATGAAATACGTAAACGTAATCCTCCCCCTCGGAATAGATGGCCTCTATACTTACTCCGTACCTGAAAGTATGGAGAAAGATGTCGTGCCATTCATCCGCGTGAAGGTGCCGTTGGGTATTTCAAAGACATATACAGGACTTGTCGTAAATGCTCCAACCGAGGAGATATCAATAAAAGAGGGAGTACAGATACGCGAGATTATCGCTATTATTGATACAACTCCAATACTTCTCCCCCAGCAATACAAGCTCTGGACATGGATTTCCGAATACTATATGTCGCCCCTTGGTGATGTGTTTCGTGCTGCCCTGCCATCTGGCATGAAGGCAGAAGGCACTTACCGCCCAAAGACCGAGACATACATAGGTCTAACCGAGCAATATCAGAATGAGGATTCCCTTCACATAGCTCTCAATATGCTTGTTAGGGCTACCCGTCAGCTTGAGGCATTCAACTCCTACCTCTCCCTATCCCATTGGGATTCTATTGAGGGCGACAGCACTCGCGAGGAGGTAATAGAGGTCACACGCGAAGAGCTGATGAACGAGTCCCACGCAAATGCCGCTACCATTAAGAACCTATGCGATAGAGGTCTGCTGTATATCTACGACAAAGAGGTTAGCCGACTGATGCGCGACACGTCACTCTCCCCTAACCCTAAAGCCTCAACGCTAAACGAAGCCCAGCAACAGGCCTACGACAGCATCTACAAGGAGTGGGAGGAGCATAACGTGTGCCTTCTTCATGGAGTAACCTCAAGCGGAAAGACCGAAATCTACATCAAGATGATCCAACGTGCCATAGACGAGGGTAAGCAGGTGCTGTATCTCCTTCCTGAGATAGCTCTTACCGTACAGATTACCGAGCGACTTCATCGTGTCTTTGGCAACAGACTCGGCATATACCATTCAAAATACTCAGATGCCGAGCGTGTGGAGATATGGCAGAAGCAGCTCTCCGACCAGCCATACGACGTTATCCTCGGAGCACGTTCTGCCGTCTTCCTTCCTTTCAAGAACTTAGGAATGGTGATTATTGACGAGGAGCACGAAAGCTCGTTCAAGCAGCAAGACCCAGCCCCTCGCTATCATGGTCGCTCAGCAGCCATCGTACTTGCTCAGATGTATGGAGCAAAGACTCTCCTCGGAACAGCCACGCCAAGTGCTGAGACCTATTATAACGCAAATCAGAAGAAGTACGGCTACGTAACCCTCACAAAGAGGTATCAGGACATCAAACTGCCACGGATCAAGGTGGTAAACGTGAAGGACCTCCGTCATCGTAAGATAATGAGAGGAGTATTGTCGCCTGACCTGAGAATGGCGATTGGCGAGGCTTTGCATAATGGCGAACAGGTCATTCTCTTCCAGAACAGAAGAGGTTTTTCGCCCGTTATAGAATGTCACCAATGTGGTTGGGTGCCTCGCTGTACCAACTGCGACGTGTCCCTAACATACCACAAGAACCTCAACTCACTCACCTGCCACTATTGTGGCTACACCTATCGTATGCCTACCGAATGTCCCGACTGCCACAACACGGAACTTCAGGACAGAGGCTTCGGAACTGAGAAAATCGAGGACATAATACGCGATGATTTTCCCGAGGCTCGTATCGCGCGAATGGATCTCGACACCACAAGAACCCGAAATGCCTACGAGCGTATCATAAGCGATTTCTCTTCTCAGAAGACCAATCTCCTTATCGGTACACAGATGGTCACTAAAGGTCTCGATTTCGACCACGTTAGCGTAGTGGGTATTCTCTCAGCCGACTCTATGCTGAACTTTCCCGACTTCCGTGCTTGGGAAACCGCCTATATGATGATTACGCAGGTAGCCGGTCGTGCAGGAAGAAAAGGCAAGCAAGGCAAGGTTATTCTTCAAACCAACAATCCCGAACTGCCCATTATCAAGCAGATTGTAAACAACGATTTCTCAGGTTACTTCCGTGATCTGGTACAGGAGCGTCGTGCCTTCTGCTACCCTCCTTTCACTCGTCTCATCTATATCTACTTGAAACATAGGGATAACCAGATTGTAAACAACGCAGGCATAGAACTTGCCAATCGTCTTCGTCAGGCTCCTGCCTTGAAGGGCAAGCAAGGTACTATGATTCTTGGTCCTGACAAGCCAGCCGTTGCGCGTATCAAGACTCTCTGCATCAGGAAAATAGTTTTGAAACTTGACCTCTCTCTCCCTCTCGCAGCAGTAAGAGACAACATCAAGTTCTGCGTTCAGCAAATGATGACTGATGCCAACTACAAATCCCTGCTTGTGCATTACGATGTAGATCCGGGATAAACAATACGAAAACGTGATGGTAACAAGTAACAGGTAACAATAAGAAAAATAGTGTAAACAGATAGCCTATTTTATATTTCTATATATAATAAGGTATATAAACTCCTTAGAAATATTCTGTAAAAATTTTGGCGATGCACTAAAATCCTTATTGTTACCTGTTACTTGTTACTGATCGAGTTTTTGCTCGCCTGTTGAGCGAGAGAACATTACACCATATAACTATCTAAAACAAAGACTATGAGGCTGTTACAAGCAATTACGAGGGTAGTATGTAGGCGACTGACAGTCTCAATAACATAACAATAAGCATTATTTCCTGGCAGTTTCACCTTGTTCTGTATGCTTGAAAAACGCGGAAAAAAGCTCTGGTAACAATAATTTCGTTATTTTCAATAGCAATAACAATATGCTCATTATCCTTCAAAAAGAGCGTGAAAACCATTCCAAAACCCCATCCTCAAAATCGATACAGGCTTCAATGAGATTCTGCGAGGACTTCTCCCTAAGATGCAGTTCCGTTGTAAATCCGTTGTAAGTCCGTTGTAAATCCGTTGTAAATCCCATCAGCCTCCGTTTTCTACGAACGGACTAGAAGCGGACCTGAAACGGAGGTATAGCGAAGGCAGAACGAAGGCATAGCGAAGGCACAACAGCACTTCTAACCATGCAGTAACAAGTAACAGGTAACAATAAGGATTTTAGTGTCGATTCTACTGATTTCTGCTCTGATGACGATAGTCGAGAGGCGAGATGCCTGTTTCTGCCTTGAATACGCGGGAGAAATGCCCGGAAGTGTTGAAACCACATTGCACCTCAATCTCGCTAACAGTCTGATCAGTTGTTTCAAGCAAGCGCTTTGCCATAAGAATACGGCGATTACGGATGTATGTAGTAGCCGTCAATCCACTCATATTCTTCAATCTTCTGTTGAGAGTAGAAACTGATGTACACATCCTGTCAGCAAGGAATGACGTTGAAACATCGCCGGAAACAAGGTTTGCATCAATCAGTTTGTTAATATCATTGAAGAACTCTACATCCACCTCCGGAAGTTGCTTACTGGTCTCATCGTCCGATTTGCTGTTGGTGAACATCTCAATAAGCCGTCTGCGTTGTTCAAGCAACTTATTCACGATAAGCAGCAATTCCTCGTTAATGAACGGTTTGGCAAGATACACCTCAGCACCGGCACTAATGCCTTCCAGTCGCTCATGATCCTCTACACGTGCAGAGACGACTACGATAGGCAGACAGCACATAGTCTCATCGGCACGCACATTTCTCATCAGTTCAAGACCATCCATTCTTGGCATAGCAATATCCGTGATGAGCATATCAGGAAGTTCCTCACGAAGCATTTCCAAAGCCTCCTGACCATCAATCGCGCGACTGACGCTATACCCCTCATCACGAAGCATATTACAGATAAGCATAGCAACATCGTCGTTGTCTTCGGCAAGGAGGATAGAAAGACCCTCGGCCTCTCCCCCCGCCCTCCCCCGTAGGGAGGGAGCCGGAGTGCTATGGGCAGATTCAACAGAAAGATTATCTTTGTTTGAGACAGACACCTTTAGGGCGTTAGCGGCTCCCTCCCTACGGGGGAGGGAGGGGGGAGAGGCAGTATCACTCAACTCCACCATCTCTCCTTCCTTTGATGCAGCTATGAGCTTCTTTATAAGCCCAAGGAGATTATCACTCTGCCTGTGGGCAGCCTCAAGACTCTCGTGACCTACAACATCGTTTTCGGGGATATGCTGTTTCAGTTGCTCCACCATACCGAGGACAACGGTCATAGGCGTGCGCAACTGGTGGGTAACGTTTCTATAGAACAGTTCTCGCTCCTCCATAGCCTTTCTCTTATAGCGGGAAGAACGACGGCGTACAAAAAATACAGCTCCCAACGCGATAATGATAATGACAAGCACCAATGCCACAATAACAGAAACAGTCATCATACGCTGATTGGCAAGCTTAAGTTCGTCTGCCTCAATCTTCAAACGGCTGTTACCCAGTCGGGCCTCCATCTCATTAAGATCATCAGTCTGCATAGCCGACCTTACAGAGTCGTTCATCTCTCCGATTCTCAACTTTGTCTCAAAAGCCTTCTTATAGTCACCCTTTCGCAGATATAGCGTAAACAACTCGCCAAGCCTCTCATCCTCATAATCAATCTTTGAAGCAATGGCCTCAGCCTTATCCCAATCCTTTTGACATACGGCAAGACGAGCCTGAAGCCCTTGCTGCATGTGTATCGGCAGAACATCATCCACATTCCCTGCACAGATAGCAGATTTCTGGTATTCCTTTACAAATTCCGCTTCCTTACCTGATTCAAACAGGGCTGTGAGATAAGTATATTCGCCAAACACCTTATAAACCCTATTGCTTGCGTAATCGCAGCAACGACGTGCCATAGCAAGGGCCTCATCATGTTTCTTTATTGCCTGATAGCATACGGAAAGCTCTCGCGAAACAAGCGACACGTGCATACTGTCGTTTATAGCATATTCCTCAGCCTTCTTCAGATACGGAATAGACATGGAATAATCTCCACGATGCTGGTAGATACAGCCCATCAGATAGTTACAGAGATACAATCCCTCGGAATACTCAGATGTCTCTGCCTTTCTCATCAAATCCCTTACTATCTCCTGAGCCGAGATAAACCTCTTCAGTTCAATGAGATACTCCACCTTGGCATACGTGCCGTCATACAGTTCTTGTTGATATTCAGGAGCTGACGATGCTATCTTCAGATACTCGTCAATAGCCTCAAAGAACTCCTTTTCCTTCGAAGGATCAGCCACATACACATAATACTTCAGTTCCAAAGCCCTAAGCTTACACCAGTCAGAATTGAGTCTGTCAGCCTCCCTGTAGATAGAATCGGCAATAGGGATGTTAGCCGTATCATAAGTGTGCTCGTAGAGCAGCTTCATGCGTGTTTCATAGACATAGTTCTTGAAGTCCTTCAGTTCCACACTATCCACATCCGACAACGTGGTTTTGTCACCACCCTTGCCACATGCGAACAGCATACAGACAAAAACAGCAATAGTAAATATTAATTTGCAAGATTTATGAGACATCAGTAGAACAGCGATTAAGGTGTTTAATTCGGTTGCGAAGATACAAAATTTTTTCCACTATTCCAAACAAATTGTGAAAATATTTTAACATAATAGGTAAAAACGTCAATTCCATGAATGATAATGATAAACTACAAGTTGCTTTTAACTGACACTTGCTTTAGCTTGTTGAGCTTTAGCGAAAAATAATTACCAATCTTTATCCAATAAAAAATATCAAGAATTAGAGAATTAGAGATTTTTTCTTTGAATTTAAAAGAATTTGAGAAGGGGCGCTTACGCTCCTACAATCATGCCCATACTCAATGCTACGCAAGTAGCAAGAATTCTCTCTTTCGTATTAATTCATTTTCTCTAATTCTCAAATTCTTGATAAAAATAAAAGATTGAAAAGATTGGTAAGATTGGTAATTATTGTCAGTTCAAGCACCAAAGGTGCGCATTCATATTTAATTGATCGAACCCACATAAAAATTTATGAGGTAGCTGCCTCTTGCAAGCAGCCCCTCATAAACGAAATTGGGTAATTATATATGTATTTAAGTAAAGTGAATTTTAATCTAGGTTATAACCCCTTCCCTGCCCTACGAGCATCCATTTCACATATTATCCCGAAAGGGACAAGGATGAGGCCACACACATTTGCGATTATTCTAACGATATAAAAGTACTAACTTTTCACTTATCCCTTCGCAGGGAACTGATGTCTCTATTAACTAAGAGTGAAGAGATAAGAGTGAAGAATTTGAGTTTCACTTTTCACTTGAGAGATATGGCTTTAGTGACGCTAACACCTATCACCCGTTCTGAATGCAAAGATACAATAATTGTTCGGTTTTTCTGTTTTTCTTTCTATTTTTTCTTAATTTATAACTTTTTTTAAACCTTAAAGACCATATTATGGCATTTTTCATCTACAAACAATAGAAGAATAGAAGTTTATCACAATCAAATACACAAAAAACTTCCCGAAAACAGCAAGGGAAAACTCCTTGCCATCTTCGGGAAGAATCAGCTTTAGTTTAATGAGCTACTGCGAATAAGTCAACTTATTGCTCTAATTCTTTCGCAACCTTTTCTACCAGCTCCTGCATCTTGTTCGTTATATCCTTCGCGGACTTATGAAGACTGGAAAGGCGTTTCTTCACATCTGAATAATCAGGTGCATCTTCCGGAACGCTTCTGAGCTCTCGAATCTGCTCATTAATCGACTTCAGCATTAAACTGTAATTCTTCAGGGTCTCATCCGTTTTTTCCATTCTCTGCTTGTCCCCTGAGTTTTCGTCATCGGTGTAGTCGGTTTCAATTCTATCTATATCATAACTGTCTTTGTGGAAATTCACATATAAAGTCGTGCCAGGAGTAGCTCTTATCGTCTGCCAATCTGAGCTCTTTCCGTTTGTGAATTCATAGCAGATTTGAATATCCATAGGCTTGCCGAGCTGTTTGCTAAACACAAAGCGATCAAATAGCACAGACTCACGGCGACTACCATAATTCACACCACCTTTGGCATCTGCACCTCTCAACGTTACCATTTTTACTTTGTAGACAAACTCAGGATCAAGTTTTCCCACCAAAATAAACTTCTTATATTTTGGAGTCTCTAACACCTCATCTTCCTTATAGTCAGGTCTTGGAGAATAGATATGGAAAAGAGTACCCTCGTACATTTCCTTCTTACCCTCTTTTTTCTTGACATAAGAGATGGTGTACATATCCCTATAACGCGGGTTGTCATAATTCTTTGCACAAAGCATATAGAATTCCTCATTCTTGCTCTTACGGGTTATTTCCCTTCTGCTGCTTTTACTGTCCAGACTTACGGAATACAGCATGCCTGATCCTGGAACTTCGTGAACATACTGATAGCTATTCTTCTCGTCTGCAACAAAAGCATCCATAACCGCTAAAAGCACGCTATCCTTTGCATCACAGCAGAAAGGAATGTTCGTAACCTCTGAATAACTACCTGTTCGCGGCCACCCATATGACATTTTATTCATCCACCTATTATTACCAACGTGAGCATCAATAAAGGCGCGGAAAGCAGCCTGTAAGGCTTCCGGCTGAGGGGCTGGTGGCACCTCAGCAGCATATATGTTAAGACTGCATATAAATATCAGCAGCGAAATATATTTTCTCATAGTTGTATTTTTTAGGGCTAAAGTCAAAAGTCAAGTGACTAAGGGCTTTGCCTTTTTATTTAATTTTCTTCGATTAGCGTTTCATGAATAAGCTCAGCCTTGGCAATTTCAACCTGCTCACGAATCCTGCTGATGAAAGCCTGTTTCTCAAGTCTTGCAATCTGGGCAAGATCCTCAGGCGTATCAATCAGGTTCTCAGGTCGAGTGATGGGAACGTCATACTCTGAAAGCATTATCTCCTCATCATATTGCTCTTGAACCTGTGGCTTTATTCGCCTTGGTTGTGACTCTTGTACTTGAGGCTCTTCAGTCTCTACGTTCTTGACAGAAGGCTTCACTTGCTGTTTCTTATCAACAACTGCCACAGAAGGTTCTGGCGTGGTTTCTACAGGCCTTACACTTTCAGTCTTAGGGCTAACGTTTTCAACCTTACTCATTATCTTCTCTTCCGACTGCTCAGGAGGCATAAGGAATAATCCTATGATGCCAGCTACACAGGCAGCGGCGAGCCATGGTAACAGACTTACCTTGCGAGGACGGACTTCAGCCTTTGCCTTGGCTATGACCTCGTCCTTCAGCTTATCAGAAGCATGAAACTCACATTGTGGCTTCAGCAACTGCTCAAGATCTTCCATGTCGTTAAACTCTTTCATATAATTACTCCTTTTGCTTTTCTAATTTTGCCTTGAGAGCCGTTATTGCGTATCGGTAACGCGATTTAACCGTTGCCTCAGGTATTTCCTGTAACTCACCAATCTGCTTGAACGTCAGACCATCGTAGCATTTCAGCCGTAAGGTCTCTGCCTGTTCCGGAGGAAGGTCGTCAAGCATCTTGTTTATCCTCATGAACTCCTCGTGAATCTGCCTGTCACTCTCATCTACCGAGACTTGCAAGGCATCATCAATCGGAATCGTCGTTTGTCGTTTTCGTCGGAAATGGTCTTGACACGCATTACTTATGCTTCTTATCAGATACCGCTCAACATCATCTACACCACCCGACTTCTGCATCGCCTTGAACAGTTTCAGCAGCACCTCCTGTACCAAGTCCTCGGCATCTTCACGCCGACCGATGCGCATATAAGCGAAACGGAACAGCCAGTCTTGTCGCTCCGCAACAATCCTTTCAAGTTCTAATATGTTCTGTTCCGTCTCTTTGTTCATGTATCTCTTTTCTCCTTCCTATGGGGAGGAAACCTGTCAAGATATAGGGGCGTATAGCAAAGTGAATAAAAGTACGTTGATTAAACTTATAATGTAAAAAGCCCTGCACTCAAATGGTTCCCTCCCCATGGGGAGTGTTCTCTATTTCAGAAATGCGAAATGCTTCTCCGCCTTGTCCATCAAATCATCAGAATTACCGAAACCTATTATCTCATCATCTGGCGAGATAAACACGTAGCGGAACAAGGTGGAGTATTCCATCATTACAGCAATACTGTTTTTATAGTCGTTCCATTCATTCCACTTATCACGTGGGAGCTTACCACTCTTCCAAGCATCCTTGGAATCGCAGTTCACAGTCACAATATCAAGATTGTTAGAATATTTATCATATAGCTCGTTGAGCAAGCCCTCCGGACGTGATTTCATCAAGTCCTTGTCTTCCTTACAGCAGAACTCAAGCAGCAGATACTTACCATTATGGCTAAACTCGTTTAGGTGATGCTCCTTACCTTTACGATCATAAAGCGTAAAATCTATCATGAAATCACCGACATCCAGTACTTTGTCTGTATACAGGTTCTGGAATTCACCCAGCTTACCAAAAGGAACCTTAACACACAATTCACTAATCATATTCCGATATTCCCTCTCCCCAGAACATCGCTTTCTATATTCAATCACACGATTATTCTTTGTTGGACGATTCCAGGCATTTATAGCCATACTCGGACGCATGGATGTAGCCAAACCGACAAGGTTCCTCAATTCATCCATATAAAACCTATTGTAAGACCTTTTCTTCATAAACTCGCACATAGATTTTATATAGAAATGCTCACTTGCATATATATCTGGATTATGTGCTTCGTTAAGCTTTTCCTTCTTTTCGTATTCTTCCCTAATAAACTTCCTACGGTCGCGGTATGCATTCTCCTCTACAACCACCGGATTATCATTCTCCACCCTCCAATGGCTACAGTCGGCATTATCGCCCGTAATCGTTGTTGTTCCCGATGCAGTACGCAACACAAGCTCTTCCTTGGCATCTCCCAAGGTTATAATATATTTTGTATAATCATTAATCTTCTTCTTGAAACTGAACTTCCCCTTTGTGACTTTCGCAACAGCCTCTCCTATATAGTCACCATTCTCAGGCATCCAGAAATTCACGACGGTACCGTCAGGCACGCCCCTTACATCGCCTTTGAAAACAGCGACACCAGTATTCTCGCTGTCTGGAGCAGTTAGACTCTGAGCTTCGGAGCTCATTGCGCAAAGCATTATTAATATGGATGATACTATTTTTATCATAAGATCTTTTTGTAATTAATTACACGTTTCTATAAGTAAAGACGGAAAATCTCGAAAAAAGATTTAAAGTTTTCGATTTTTTTTCATTTTTTCTGATGCGGACAAAAATCAAGGAAAAAACCTCCTCTATTGCCCGCCAGTTTCATACATATAGTCGCACTTGGAATTTCATTTTTTTGATTGTTAATAATTTAAAGTTAATTAAATCATAAGCTTGAATCCATTCAAGTCCCCCTATGCAGGGGGATTAGGGGGTCCATAGGGAGCGGATTTGCAACGGATTTGAAGCGAAGGAGAAGCGGACCTGAGAAGACCCTCTAAATCTCCCTGTGTAGGGAGACTTTTTTCGCCCCCCGGAGTGACCACCAACACCCATCACCTAACACCCAACACCAGATTGACAAGTGCAAAGTTACGTAGATATCTTGTCACGACCAAATATTTTTCGAGAATTCGTATATAAGAAATTCCTAAAAATCCCGTAACTAATTGTATATCTAACACTTACTTGACTTTTATATACAACCTTTGGCTGACTATAACGAAGGTTCAATGTCTACACAATCTACATAATCTACATATTTTTTAGTAATACCCCCTTTCCCCTAGCATTATAGTCTATAATAATAATTAATTAATAATTAATTATTATTATAGAAGTTGGAAGCTGAAAAAAAGGGTATTGTTTATAAATATGTAGATTGTGTTACATTTTTCAAATGAAAAACAACGGTTATACGCAATTAAAATGCACTTCTGTTTTCTATCTGTTCACGATATTTGATTTCATCAAACGTGAAAAGAGTTCCTGGACGACCATTATTACGGACTTGCTGATCAGTAGGTATAATATAGCCGAGTGCCATCATCTTCTTGTAGAAATTGCGGCGGTCGAATGTCTGACCAAGTACGACCTCATAGATTGTCTGCAACTGAGTCATGGTAAATGTCTTGTTCAGAAGACGGAAAGCCAAAGGCTCGTATGTGATTTTCCAACGTAGCTTCTCTAACGCCACACGAATAATCTCCTTATGGTCAAAAGCGAGTTCTGGCAGTTCAGGCACAGGAAACCATTGTGCCTTTGCTGCATCATCACCAGCTATAACCTCGTATTTCTCCTGACGAACAAATGCCAGAAATGCGATAGTCATCACTCTTTCACGAGGATCACGATTAACTCCCGTAAATGCCTGAAGCTGCTCTATGTAGATGTCCTTTACTCCTGTTTCTTCCTGAAGCTCGCGTAAAGCACCTTGTTCGGCAGTTTCGTCCATATTCATGAAACCACCAGGCAAAGCCCATGCACCCTTATAAGGCTCTATTCCCCTTTCAATCAAAAGGAGGTTGAGGGCATTTCCATCAAAACCAAATACTACACAGTCGGTAGTAACCGCAGGATGTGGATATTTGTATGTGTACATTACAATATTTCGTGATTGGCTTTAGTTTCCTAATCACGCTGCAAAATTACTACTTTTTTCCCGAAAAACAACACAAATGCGTAGTTTTTACGCAATCAAATGTTAAAAATTAGCATATTTGTGTATTTTTTACGCAATTTATTTGGTGGATCCATGATAAATTATTACTTTTGCGTCAGAATTACGCAAACCAAGTTTTTAACCTCTTAAGCAAAAGGAAAGGAATAAGAAAATGAAGAAGACTACAGTACACAATCTCATCATCGTTGATGCATCAGGCTCTATGAGCAGCATCTATGATCAGGCACTCGCAGGAATCAACGAGACCATCAAGACTATCAAGAATGTTCGCAACAGCAACTCTGATGTGAACCAGTATCTTACTCTCCTATCCTTTGCTAACGGAGGTGAGGAGTTACAATATGTTTACAAGCACGAAAACATAGAGAACGTGTCTCTCGTTACAAAGCGAGACTATCAGCTAAGAGGCTGTACGGCTCTTTATGATGCTATTGGCGAGTCTGTTTCCAAGCTACGAAAGCACGTCGGAGGGGAGGACAAAGCTCTTGTGACTATCATCACAGACGGCTATGAGAATGACTCTCGCACATGGAGCGGAGCACAGGTAAAGCAACTAATTGACGAGCTTCGCAATAATGGTTGGGTATTCACATTTATCGGAGCAAATCAGGATGTAGAGGAAGAGGCAAGAAAGATGGGCGTTGTCAACAGCATGAAGTTTGAAGCCACAATTGAGGGGACTATCCAGATGTTCGAGCGTGAAGGGCATTATCGCCAGCGTTGGAATGAGCGAGTAAGTCGTGGTGAAAAGAATCTCGAAGAGGGCTATTTCATGGATGAGGAAGGAGAAATGCCGTCAGAACGTATCACTCCTGACCGTATAGACTACTTAGCACCAAACGAGATCTTCGTTTTCGGTAGCAACAAGGAAGGTCATCATAATGGCGGAGCTGCAAGGGCTGCCCTCATGCGATTTGGCGCTAATTATGGACAAGGCATGGGCATTCAGGGACAAAGCTACGCAATTCCTACTACTGGTTCTATTCATCTTATGAAAAGAGCTATATACGAGTTCTTAGAATATGCACGACAGCATCCCGATAAGCGTTTCCTTGTTACGGCTATCGGTTGTGGAAATGCGGGGTATGAACCAGGATATGTTGCGTGTCTTTTCCACGATGCAGTAGATGTTCAGAACATCTGTCTGCCAAGGATTTTCTGGAAATATATTGCGTAATCGTAAGGCAATATCGCAATCTCAAACACGTTTAAAAATAAAAAACATCAGGACTATGAAGAATCTACTTTTAGCAGCAGCAATAGGCGATATTAGTGGCGTTCCCTACGAGTTTAAGGGACGTACCAAGGACTATGACACTATAGACCTCCTTAATCCTAAAAATAAATATTCCGACGATACAATCTGTACTTTCGCATGCGCAGAAGCTCTTATCGAGGGCAAGGATATGGCGGAATGTCTTCATCGTCGTGGTCGTGAGGACTTTTATCGAGGATTCGGAGGACGGTTTGCAAGATGGCTTATGAGTCCGGAGATCAAGCCTTCGTATAGCAGCTTCGGTAATGGTAGCGGCATGAGGACATCTTCTGCAGGATTTCTTGCTAAGACGAAGGAAGAGTGTATAGAGCTTGCAACTCAAACGGCACTCCCAACACATGACCATCCAGAGGGTATCAAGGGAGCTGTAGCAACGGCACTTGCAATCTTCTATGCCCATCAAGGCAAGGACAAGTATTTCATACGCAAGAATGTTCTTGACGAATACTATCCTGATTGGAGCAATAAGACCTACGCAGAGATCAAGCCAGATTTCCGTTTCAACGAAACCTGCCAACTCACAATACCACCAGCTATTATCTGCTTCTTGGAGAGTAAGGATTTCGAGGATTGTCTGAAACTTGCAATCTCCCTTGGTGGTGATGCCGATACCTTGGCTGCAATAGCAGGACCTATGGCTTACGCATATTACAAGTTCATGCCGGAGGAGCTTATCGCAAATGCAAAAGCCAAGCTTCCAAAGTGGATGCTTGACCTGAATGACAGGTTTTATAAGGCTTGCCAGTAAAGAAACGACTAAAAACGCAAAGGCACAGAGATGCAGAGGTATTAATACTTCGCAACTTTGTGTCTTTGCGTTTTATCCCTTAATGTCGTTTGTCTACACAATCTACATAATCTACATATCTTTTAGTAATACCCCCAATCTGAATTGTTCGCAAGGCTCACCAAGCTACGCAAATTCTTCGCTAAAGTTCATCAAGCTAAAGCAAGTGAGAATACCTGCAAAGGGTTGCGAGGATATTTCTTTAACTTTTTTGTGAAAAAGTTTGGCGGTATAGAAAATAAATCTTATCTTTGCAGCGAAGTAAAAAAGATTTACTTTTTGTTTCATAGGCCTGTTTATGCAGGTCGGTTTAGTTATGTAATCCTCGTGTAACCTGTGAAGGACTGCGAGGCGAGAAAAAAAACACTTACTTTTAATATCCTCCGCACCCTGTGAAGGCTGCGGGGGATATATATGCTTGGGGGATTTATAGGTGCTATTATAGCATGAGTCTATTTCGGTTCAATAGTTCAATAGTTCAACATTTTAAATACATACCCTATAATGCTCTATCCGACAAAAATTGCAAAGTGATTATTGCAAAGTGAAAGTTTTTTTACCGTTTTGAGGATTTTTTCAAATGAAAACTTGGTTATACGCGATTAAAATGCTAACTTTGCATTCGCAAAATCGAAGAACGTGCGCCAGCCTTGGGGCTGACACGCACTTTTTGCTTCATGCGAGGATGCTCTGCACGTTGCATTCGCAAAATCGAAGAACGTGCGCCAGCCTTGGGGCTGACACGCACTTTTGGCTTCATGCGAGGATGCTTCGCACGTTGCATCCGCAAAATTAAAAAAGGATAATATAAAAATTAGTTTTTCAAAATAATATTTTAAAAGTAACTATGGTAAATTACAAAGATCTCGGCCTCGTAAACACCCGTGAGATGTTTAAGCGCGCCATTGCTGGTGGTTACGCAATCCCAGCTTTCAACTTCAACACAATGGAGCAGATGCAGGCTATCGTTATGGCTGCAGTAGAGACAAAGTCACCTGTTATCATGCAGGTTTCTAAGGGTGCTCGTAACTATGCTAACGGCACTATCCTCCGTAACCTCGCTAAGGGTGCTGTAGAGTACGCTAAGGAGCTTGGTTGTGAGAATCCTGAGATCGTTCTTCACCTCGACCACGGTGACAGCTTCGAGCTCTGTAAGGATTGTATCGACAACGGTTTCTCTTCAGTTATGATCGACGGTTCTCACCTCCCATACGAGGAGAACATCGCTCTCGCTAAGAAGGTTGTTGATTACGCTCATCAGTTCGACGTAACTGTAGAGGCTGAGCTCGGTGTCCTCGCTGGTGTTGAGGATGAGGTTAGCGCTGCTGAGTCAACATACACAAAGCCAGAGGAGGTTATCGACTTCTCTACACGTACAGGTTGTGATTCTCTCGCTATCTCTATCGGTACTTCACATGGTGCTCACAAGTTCACTCCTGCACAGTGCACACTCGTAAACGGTGTTCTTGTTCCACCTCCATTGGCATTCGACGTTCTCGCTGAGATCGAGAAGAAGCTTCCTGGATTCCCAATCGTTCTCCACGGTTCTTCTTCAGTTCCTATGGACGAGGTTAACACAATCAACAAGTACGGCGGTAAGCTCGAGGCAGCTATCGGTATTCCTGAGGAGCAGCTCCGCAAGGCTTCTAAGTCTGCTGTATGTAAGATCAACATCGACTCTGACTCACGTCTCGCTATGACTGCTGCTATCCGCAAGCATCTTGCTGAGCATCCTGGAGACTTCGATCCACGTCAGTATCTGAAGCCAGCTCGTGAGAACATGAAGAAGATGTACATCCACAAGATTGTAAACGTACTCGGCTCTGACGGCAAGCTCGCTAAGTAAGACAGAGTATTTTCAAATACACACAAAACAATTTAGGAGATAAATCCATTCGGGTTTATCTCCTATTTTATTTATGGGGCAACTCTGGACATAAAACATTCGTAAAAAGTGTTGGTAACAAGTAACGGGTAACAATAAGAAAAATAGTGTAAACTGCTGCCTATATTTTTTATTCTATATACAATAAGGTATATAAACTCCTTAGAAATATTCAGTAAAATTTTTGGCCATGCACTAAAATCCTTATTGTTACCTGTTACTTGTTACTGGTCGGGATTTTGCTTGCCTGTTGAGCGAGAGTTTATTATTACTCAACAAAGCCTAAACCAAAGATAATGAGATTGTTATATACAGATCAGAGAACAGAATGTAGGCGACCGATAGTCTCAACAGCATAACAATAAGCATTAATCACAGGTAGATTTCCCTTATTCAGCATGCTAAAAAAACGTGGAAAAAAGCTCCAGTAACAATAATTCCGTTATTTTCAATAGCAATCACAAAATGCTCATTATCCTTCAAAAAAAGCGTGAAAACCATTCCAAAACACCATCCTCAAAATTGATACAGGCTTCAATGAGATTCTGCGAGAACTTCTCCCTAAGTTGCAGTTCCGTTGTGAATCCGTTGTAAATCCCATCAGCCTCCGTTTCCTACGAACGGATTAGAAGCGGACCTGGAACGGAGGTATAGCGAAGGCATAACGAAGGCACAACAGCACTTCTAACCATGCAGTAACAAGTAACAGGTAACAATAAGGATTTTAGTGTAGTACCAGTTCGGAATTTATCAAATCAAAAATTTCTTTCCGGACAGCAATAATAAAAAATCCCCCTAAAAAGGGGGACTTTGAAGACGATAGGCGGCTCTCCTCCTTCGGAGGAGGCTTATTTTTTACAACTCATCCTTCGCATAGAAGGCGAGTAGATGTGGCATTCCATATGAGAACAGCTCCTCGTCCTTGAAGAAGCGCTTAAGCTCGGCAGCGGCTGTTTCAGGACCGTCAGAGGCATGAACGATATTCTCCTGACCAGACATGCTATAATCTCCGCGGATTGTGCCAGGAAGCGCCTTACGGCCATTTGTTGAGCCTGCCATCTGACGTACGACCTCAATAGCATCAATACCTTCAAGAGCCATAGCGATAACCGGAGTAACCATCATAGAATCACGAAGGATTGGGAAGAAAGGCTTAGAGGCAAGATGAGCATAGTGTTCCTTGAGGATAGCCTCGTCGAGCTGCATCATCTTAAGACCTACAATCTTGAGACCCTTCTTTTCAAATATAGAGATAATCTCACCAATAAGAGAACGCTGAACCGTACAAGGCTTCAGCAAAACTAAAGTTCTTTCCATTAAAAAAAATTGAAAGTTGAAAGTTGAAAATTGAAAATTGTCCGCAAGGTCATCAAGCTAAGGTAATTCTTAATGTCTTAATCTCTTAATCTCAAAAGACCTTAAAACCTTATAACCTCATAACCTTAAAACCCTAAATCACCTCTTTACCGGTTTCTTTACCGCAGCACCAGTTTTTGGCGCTGGCTTAGGTGCAGGCTTAGAGGCTGTGGAACCAGTCTTTGTTGCTGTACCTCCTGTCTTGGATGGTGTGGATGTGCTACCAGACTTAGATGCCGGTCTTCTTGTTGTTGTCTTCTTTGGAGGAGCAGGCACATCAGTCAATATACCCTTGATTTTCACATCAGATATACCGAGGGTCTTGCCACGCACTTTTTCTGATACTCTCTGCCAAGGATATACACGAAGATAGATGCTCTGTCCCTGTGGTACTCTCTTCAACAGTTCCTTTGTGACAGTATTGCTCTTATCCTTCGGAATCCTGTTACCTTCTGCTATAAGCTCAGGCTCTGAGAAATCATCATTTGTAGAGAGATATACACTATAGCAGCTGTTGCTACCGCCAAAGCCACATACATCCAAAGTCACATCGCTAATAGTCAATATCTTGCCATTAGGCACTTTTGCCTTGAACTCGATGTATCGTGTAGAGACCTTGTCGTAATCAACGCTCGGCCATATATCACCATCGATATTGAAGAGTATCATCTCCCTATGTCCACGTGGAGAGACAGGCACCTTCGTGTGGTTCTCGATGGTCATCTCAGACATTGTAACCTCAGATGCCTCAAGCGACCTGGTAAGTGCAGACGTTGACTTATTGGCAAGTGTCCATGAAGCGAAAGCCTCTTCTCCGGCTGCCTTGTCAACGTTCTCAATCTTTATTACCTGTCTTTTTGTTAGTGTTTCATCATCAACAGTCAGTTGACAAGCTACGACTCCGCCCTTGCTTGTATTGGCACGAACATAGACAGGAGCCATAAACGTAGAGTTGGTATATTTAATTTCTACAGACTCACTCCATTTGGTCTTATCCAACGAAATCGTAAAGCCGTTATCTACAGAGACCTTCACAAGACCGTCCTTTGTCGGCATCTCGAAACCGGAAACGGTAAATTTCTTGATTACCTCAGAACCAACGTATGCCAGTCCCATGTCACCATTGTATGGAGTCACAAAGGCACCCTTGTTGATAACCACCTCATCGGCAAGTGCCTGAAGAATCGCCTTTTTCTTTGGATTGGTCTCGCTTGAAGCCTGTCTTCTCAGCAGGAAACCAAACTCGCGTGCTATCAAGGATGCTCCGAGGGCAGTAGTATGAGTCTTGTCAGATGGATAGAAAATATGACTGTTACAATAAGAATACCCGTATTTGGCAAACAATATTGCAGTCTGGTCAGTAAGGTTGATGAAAGGAACATCGTCAAACTCGTTTGCCACCTCTTTTGCAGATGCAGTATAGTCATAGGTATGATCGCCGACACCTACCTTCTCACCTTCAAAGAGTGTTTTGTTTCTGATAACAGAGTAGCTTTCGCCCAAGTCATGTTTTCCAGACCTTGAGATTCTCTTACCATCTTCTGTGAAGTTCTTACGGCAAACAGAACCTACAACTATAGGCTTTACACCCATCTCCTTTGCTTCCTTAATGAACTTGCGGATATACTCCTTGTATGTCTCAAATGGAGTGGTACCACGATAGTCAACACCGCTGATTCTGTGCAAAGCTCCCTGACGGGTAAAGTACTCCTTGAGTTCCGCACCATCAGCACCATCATTCTTCTCATCATTATGGGCAAACTGAATCAGCAGGAAGTCACCTTCATGCATCTCATTCTTTCCGCCTTTGAGAAGACTTTGCCATAATGGAGTCTCCACATAGTAAGACTTGCTCGAAGCTCCAGACTTACCACGATTGTTGATTGAGATATTATCGGTAAAGTATTGCTGGAGCATCTGCACCCAACCAAACTTATCGGTGTCGTCTTCCAACATTGTGGCATCACCGATAGTATGTATCTTCTTTCGGGGGCCTGCCGAGAATGCCACCGAGAAGGCAGCAAACAAGCAAGCTATTGTAGTTATTATCCTTTTATTCATATCCTTTATACGTTTTTATATATGTCCATAATAGTCTGGCTGCATTTCTGCTTTTAGAATATTAAGAACGAATCCTAAAGAGAACGAAACACTTCCCCCACTTCGGAATTGTTATCCCCCTACCTTATCGTTTTCTTTTTTTATCTGATTACAAATCCTGATAATATGCGACCGCATTTCACGTCGCCTTTCTGTTCTCTTCTTGCAGAGAAGAACCTCTCGTCAGTATAGGTGTCAATAGGGCTAACCTCTATATTCTCCGCCAATACGCCAAGCGAGAGTAACTGGCCACGGTTTATTTCCTTCAAGTCAAGATGAAGTCGCTTTTCATCTGTTGGTTGGCTTACATTCATCTTTGGAAGACGTACAGATACCTTTTCGATATCAAAGCCCTCATTTATGAATGCCTCCCCTACCTCATCTCCGACCTCGAAACTTTCAAGACTAATGCCCGGACCGATTGTAGCTACGCATTTTGCTGGATTTGTGCCGAAAGTCTCTTGCATCTTTACAAGTGACTTCTCCACTATTCTTTTTACCGTTCCTTTCCAGCCTGCGTGGATGGCAGCAGCTGCATGATGCTCGGGGTCATAGACCAATACTGGAATGCAGTCGGCCGTTGATATACCCATAATCACATCAGGAACATTACTAATGACAGCATCTATGCCTTCGAGTCTTGTTTTTCTTTCCTCTTCTGGCAATGCCAAGAAATCCTCAGTTATGTGAAAAACATTATCAGTATGAGTCTGATGGGGATATAGGCCGTTCTTTATCTTACCCTGAATACTTGGAAAATTACAGATAAGCGCTTCACAAATCCTTTGCATATCGCGACCTTGAGTGCGGTCGGTAGTAAAAGCGATTATGTCCTTTCCGAGGTTGTATAATTCCATTGGCTAATCCTCCTTTTGCTCTTCAGCATCTTCGAGGTCTTCAACATCCTCAATGTCGATATACTCAATATCGTCGGCATCCTCGATGTCATCAAATTCTTCATCGTCTTCGTCATCGTATCCGCCACCGTATATTTCCTCATCGGCATCACGATCCTCTTCAAATACCTCTGCTGCGAGATATGAAAGGTCCTTGTCACGATGTACGAGAGTATCACCAGCAATGACACCTGCAATCTTATTGCTTTCAGAATTTAGTTCCTTCCAAAGTACGTCCTTCAGTTCTTCAAGTCCCTGTCCTGTAACAGCGGAGATAAACACTACCTGAAGATCATCAGGCAAAGTTTCCTTCAGCATCTCGATAAGCTCATCGTCAAGCAAGTCACACTTGGTGACAGCCAGAACACGATGTTTCTGAAGCATCTCGGGATTAAATTGCTCCAGCTCTTTAAGCAGAAGCTGATACTCCTTCTTGATGTCATCAGTATCACCCGGAACCATGAACAGCAACAGGGAGTTGCGCTCAATATGACGAAGGAAACGAAGACCAAGACCTTTACCCTCGGCTGCACCTTCTATGATTCCCGGAATATCAGCCATTACAAAAGACTGGTTATCACGATACCCCACGATACCAAGACTTGGCTCAAGAGTGGTGAAAGGATAGTTTGCAATCTTTGGACGAGCAGAGGACAATGCAGAAAGAAGGGTTGACTTACCTGCATTAGGAAGTCCTACAAGACCGACATCAGCAAGGAGCTTCAACTCCATGATGATAGTCATCTCCTGCATAGGTTCACCCGGTTGTGCATAGCGAGGAGCCTGATTGGTAGCTGTACGGAACTGGAAGTTGCCCAGACCACCACGACCTCCTTTCAGCAAAACCACTTCCTGCTTGTCTTCCATAACATCGCAGACATACTTACCGGTCTCGGCATTATACACGACAGTACCACAAGGAACATCAATATAGATATCCTTGCCGTTAGTGCCATGACACTTGTCACGACCGCCATTGCCACCGTGCTCTGCGTAGATATGACGCTGGTAACGAAGATGGAGAAGAGTCCAATAGTTGTGGTTACCGCGAAGGATTATGCTTCCGCCATTACCACCATCACCACCGTCAGGTCCACCGTTAGGGTTGTATTTCACATGACGAAGATGCATTGAACCTCGTCCTCCCTTGCCCGAACGGCATTGTATCTTTACATAGTCTACGAAATTACTTTCCAAGTCTGAAAGGCTTTTTATTTATAAAATTTACCATGTACAAAATTTACAACTCCTGTACTGCACAGCAAATTGTACTTTGTACATGGTAAATTATACTTTGTTTTTACTTCTTGATTGCAGCGCTAATCTCAGCGTAGATTTCATCGATAGAACCTACACCGTTAATCTTAGCATATTTGCCCTGCTGAATATAGAAATCCTTAAGAGGAAGTGTCTGAGAATAGTATGTGTCAAGACGCTTCTTAGCTGTCTCCTCATTATCATCAGCACGACCGCTTGTCTTACCACGAGCAATGATACGCTTGATAAGCTCAGCATCGTCAACCTCAAGACCGATAACTACGTTCACCTCCTGACCACGCTCCTTGAGCATAGCGTCGAGAGCCTCTGCCTGAGCAATAGTACGTGGGAAACCGTCGAAGATAACACCCTTGATATCCTTACCCTTAGAATCGAGAGTTGATGCAAGCATGTCAACAATAAGTGAATCTGGAACGAGCTTACCCTCGTTGATATAAGCAGAAGCTGTCTTGCCAAGCTCTGTACCAGCCTTGATTTCTGCACGAAGCACGTCACCAGTAGAGATGTGCTCAACTCCAAATTCAGCGATAATCTTATCGCTCTGTGTACCTTTTCCTGAACCAGGTGCACCGAAAATTACGATGTTCTTCATCTTTTATACCTTATTTGAAATGTTTTATGTTTAAACTATTATCCTATTTCCTTCTATTTCTACAGAATTGTACTTTGTAAATTGTACATTGTACATGATATTATTGGCAGAGAGTATATACATCCCTTAACTGTCTGCCAGCCTCGTTGTAGTCAAGTCCATAACCAACAATGAAGTCATCTGGTATAATCATTGCCGGATAATCAACTTTCAGGTCAACCTTCAACTTCGACGGTTTGAAGAAGAGAGAGCATATAACAGATGAAGCCACGCCCTTGCTTCCAAGAATGTCCTTCATCTTTTGCAACGTATTGCCACTCTCCACGATATCCTCTACTATGATGACATCTCTACCCGTTATATCGGAATTAACCCCTATCAGTTCCTCTACCTTGCCGGTAGTCTGCGTTCCGCTGTATGAAGATAGTTTTACAAAGCTAACCTCACATGGGATGGTCAGTTCACGAACGAAATCAGCACAGAACATAAATGATCCATTGAGTACAGAGAGAATCAGCGGACACTTCCCCTCATAGTCTTTGTTGATTTTCTCAGCAACGGCTTTCACGCTCTTGAGAATCTCAGCCTCAGGAATACTCAACTCGAACGTCTTATCGTGTAATTTGACCCTTTTCATTAATACTAAATGCTAAATTTGGTACAAAATTACTAAAAAAAAAGGAGAAACTGCTCAATAATGACTAAAATTTAGTATTTTTGCACTCATAAATCACAAAATGATGAAAATATTTACGAGTTCACAGATCCACGAACTGGATAAATACACGATAGAGAACGAACCGATTTCCTCTATTGACCTGATGGAGAGGGCTGCCAGAGCTCTCACCCAAGCAATTATGGACACATGGGATGTAGAAACTCCTGTCGTTGTATTTGCCGGTCCAGGAAACAATGGCGGTGATGCTCTTGCAGTTGCAAGGATGCTTGCAGACAGGCACTATACAGTAGAGGCTTTCCTCTTCAATACAAGTGGCCGTCTATCGCCAGATTGTGAAGAGAATCGTGATATTCTCAAGAAACGCCACAACCTCAAGACGTTCACAGAGGTGGTCCAGGAATTTGATCCTCCTGTGCTTACAAAAGATGTCCTTGTGGTTGATGGTCTATTCGGCTCTGGAATCAACAAACCATTGTCTGGCGGATATGCTGCTCTCGTAAAATATGTGAACTCATCAGAGGCTCAGGTTGTGAGCATCGACCTCCCATCAGGAATGATGACTGAGGACAATACCTACAACGTAAAGGCAAACATCATTCGTGCAGATGTGACTCTGACTCTTGGCTGCAAGAAACTCTGTATGATGATGCCAGATCTTCAGCCACTTCTCGGACATATCCGTGTGCTCGATATAGATCTCAGTCAGGAGTTTATTGACAAGACCGAGACTCAATATAGTATCATTGAGGAAGATGAAATCCGCAGGATGTTCATTCCTCGTGATGATTTCGTTCACAAGGGCAATATGGGACATGCGCTTATCATTGCCGGCTCCTACGGAATGGCAGGAGCAGCAGTTCTTGCTACTCGTGCGTGTCTCCGTTCTGGTGTAGGAAAAGTGACTATACATACTCCAAAGCGTAACTACGACATCATGTCAATCTCTGTTCCCGAGGCTATTATGCAGTTGGATAAGGAAGAGACTATCTTCACACAGCCTGCAGATTCCGAAGGATACGAGGCTATAGGCATTGGTCCGGGTCTGGGACAGAGCGAGAATACAGCAATAGCTGTTATTGCCCAGATAAGAAGCAATAAGACTCCTATGGTAATTGATGCTGATGCCCTCAACATACTGTCAACTCACAAGGCATGGATGCAACAGTTGCCAGAGGGACTTATCCTCACTCCTCATCCTCGTGAACTTGATCGTCTTGTCGGAGTATCCTCTACAGACGACTTTGAACGTCTCACAAGAGCTCGTGAACTTTCTCAGCAACTTAGGGCTTACGTAATACTGAAAGGTCACTATTCCGCTTTATGTATGCCTAACGGACATATCATATTCAACTCAACTGGTAATGCAGGAATGGCAACTGCAGGTTCAGGAGATGTTCTTACAGGTATCATTACAGCGTTTCTTGCTCGTGGCTACTCACGTGAGAATGCAGCAATAATGGGTATGTATCTCCACGGATTTGCTGGTGACCTCGCAGCAAGCGAACTTGGTGAGGAAAGCCTCACAGCAAGTGACATAATCAATTACCTCCCAAAGGCTTTCTGCCAGTTATAGTTTATATTACCTATGAAAAGAATAATATCACTATTTGTAATTGCTATCGCAATATTTCAATCGGCGCTTGCTCAGGACATCGTGAATGAGGGCGCTCCATATTATCTTCCAAAAACCGCATTCAAATTCCGTATTCTTGTCCAGAAGACCAAATTTACTCCTGGAGAATATGCAGAGTATGCATCTCGATACCTGAAGCAATCAGATGCCGTACTCGAGCCTAAGACATCATATAAGATTATCGACCTCCAGATGCAGACTATTGGCGTGCCAGACCCCTCAAAGCATTTTAACGCTAAGGCTGGCATGAAGTATAACATACAGAAAATCCACGTTAGCGATAATGGTGTGCTTCTCTCTGTCAATACCGATCCTGCACCAAACAAGGAGGAGCCTTCGTTTTCTCCAGCCAGAAAGCCAGCCCCACTTAATCCTCGCGACTATATGAGTGAGGATATTCTTGCAGCAGGAAGCAGAGCAAAAATGGCTCAGCTCTGTGCTGAGGAAATATATACTATCCGTACTTCACGTAATGACCTTACTCGTGGTACCGCAGAGACCATGCCAAAGGATGGCGAGCAGCTAAAACTCATGCTTGCTTCGCTAAACAATCAGGAAAAAGCTCTTCGGCAACTTTTCGAGGGCATTACCGAGATTGATACTACCGAACACGTAGTTACAGTTATGGCTGATGCAGCTACTACTGGTCAGTTGGCATTCCGTTTCTCTGAAGCCTTCGGAATAACCGATAATGACGATTTTTCTGGTTCACCATATTATCTTAGTGTGGCAGATCTCCAACTGACTCCTGAAGACACCCGAACAGAAAAGGAGAAAGCCGCCCAGAAAGAAGATCCTGGACTCTATATCAATGTTCCAGGAAAGGCTCATGTAGCGCTCTATAATGCCAACAAGACAATTAAGGAAATGGATATCTTCTATCCTCAGTTTGGTAGGATTGAGAATCTCAGCGCAAGTCTATTCAACAAGAAAGTCATGACAACCTTCCAACTCAACCAAGTTACAGGTACGACAATAAACTTGAATGTACAGGAGGTCGGGAAATAGCCGAAGCATCCTCCAGCCTTCGATATGCCTTCGTTCTTCCTTCGCTATGCCTTCGCTTTAAGTCCGTTCCTCCTTCGCTTTGAAACTAAGGTAAGATAGAAAGAAAATGGGACTTACAAGGGACTTACTTGGGAGTCACAAAGAAAGTCCATATACACTAAATGTAAATTATAAGTTTACAGAACACCCATCTACATAAAAAAGTAAAGGGCAACCGTATTTGGTTGCCCTTTCATTTTTTATATTCGCTAAAATCCGAATTCTGCTGTTACTCCCCACTTAACCATATCACCATCAGTTAAAGCCTTATGCACGTCACCATGTATACGAACAAATTGCTTGCCTAAAGACATTTGAGCACCAACACCAATATATCCTCCAACGTGTCCAGAGCCAGATCCCCAATCATGCGATTTATTAGACGTACTATACTGAGAATAAATAATTTTGTCATTTTCTGTCATTTTCATATCTATTCCCGCAAATATGCCACCTCGGACTAATGGCTGGATTTTCCCTCTACAATAGCGTTTTACCAAGCCAAGAGAGAAGGTCAATATGCTTTTCTCTATAGTTGAATATGCTTCCGCATTAATAGGCATTCTCTCAAGAGGAATAAATATCTCAGACTTGTATTTAGGAGTATAAATAAAACAAATCTCAGCACTGAGGTCTTTCATAACTCTTTCAAGATCAACCTCTCCACCAATACCAATCTCAAATGTACCACAAGGATAGCTTTCGTCAAGGTATTCCTGATTATCACTTTTCTCTGTTGAATAATATGCATAGCCTGCAAATATCTTGAAATGAAGTTTCTTCTTGTCGGATTTCTCATTGTATTCATACACCATGCACTTACCACCGTCGGTACATACATCATTATGATAGTCACGTACAACGTTTATAAGTTTTTTCCTTGACATATCATTGTCATCCATGCCTTCTACTGCTTTCCATGATTTCTGCAAGAGAGACTTTACTTTGCCATATTGTTCTCTTTTTTCTTGTAGATTATCCTTGATTTCTTGAAGTGCTACCGGTGCATATCCTGCATAATTTGTTGCTCTGTTTGTAAGTTCAGCAATCTCACCATCCTCGCGTTCAAAGAAATAAAATTCATCAGAATTATGTGTAATGCAATATAAGTTCATTTTACCACGAACCATAAATTCAGCAAAATACAATTCTGGTTCGCCAGTGACATTAAGACGACGCGAAACAAAGAACTTTCCATTGTGCTCAAATCGGAAGCCCTCTATGTCACCCGGCTTATAGGTTGTCTTTACATCTCCACCATTAGCCCAGAAGTCACATTGCTTAGACATTTTCTCGTTAGTACGGAAGTCAATAATACCCCTGATAGTATCACCTGTGTTCGTAATGACATATCCTGACTTTGGATTAGTCTGAGCCATTGTTACCGTTGCTGATATAGCCAGCAGCACAAAAAGAATGATTTTTCTCATTGATAATCTTAATTTCGCAGCAAGATATTAAAAGTTCTAGGATTCTTATGGGTCTGACACTTCAGCAGTCCTTGCGCTGCATGAACAAAGACAGCATAAAGTCAAAACACCATACAAAGATACAAATAAAATCTGAAATACATCTATTTTCCATGGATTTTTTCCTTATACCAGTGTAAAAGAAACAAGCCATGCTGTTTTTATGTCTTATTATTCGGAAAAAGCATGTATTATAAAGAAAAAAATTATACAACGAAAAAAGCCTCAAGACTTTCGTCCTGAGGCTTCTCTTTGACTGTTGTTATAGTCTTATATTGAAAGGAGGCGGCTACCTACTCTCCCGCATTGCATTGCAGTACCATCGGCGCAAGCAGGCTTAACTTCTCTGTTCGGAATGGGAAGAGGTGGAACCCTACCGCAATAACCACCTGATGTTCTTTCGAAACATAATTGATAATTCATAATTGATAATTGACAATTATCATCACCAACCATGCACGTATAAGGTGACCTATTGACAAGACAATCTGTATCCGTAAAAC